>Ga0209759_1000037_pt1 | contig 259200 bp, 234 predicted proteins | sample AraplaCL_Col_mMS_FD_184261 | JGI IMG/M metagenome (GOLD analysis project Ga0209759, IMG submission 184261) | Arabidopsis root microbial communities from the University of North Carolina, USA - plate scrape CL_Col_mMS (SPAdes) (version 2) | ecosystem: Host-associated > Plants > Roots >... | reverse complement strand
TCAACATGAATCGTTTAGCCAAATTTCTTCCCCTCGAGAACGTCGTCGTCGGACTATCGGTCACCAGCAAAAAGCGCGTGTTCGAGCAAGCGGGCCTCATCTTCGAGAACCAGAACGGCATCGCCCGTAGCACGGTCACCGACAATCTGTTTGCGCGCGAGCGCCTCGGATCGACAGGGCTTGGCGAAGGCGTCGCGATTCCGCACGGCCGCATCAAAGGACTCAAGCAGCCGCTCGCCGCGTTTGTCCGTCTGGCCGAACCCATTCCCTTCGAATCGCCCGACGGCCAGCCGGTCTCGCTGCTGATCTTCCTGCTCGTGCCTGAACAGGCCACGCAGCAGCACCTCGAAATCCTTTCGGAAATCGCGCAACTTTTGTCCGATCGCGAGGCGCGCGAGCGCCTGCATACGGAAGAAGACCGCGAATCATTGCATCGCCTGCTCACTCAGTGGCAACCTTGATGCAGCGGCGGTCATCCGCACGCCGCCTATCCGCACGTCCCACCGCCCGCGTGCGGATATAGTCAGGCTCGGCGCACGGCCCGCGTTAGCGTGGCCAGCGGTTTGCCCGGCAAGCGGCCAACACTGGAGTCACTGACTCATGGATACGTCCAGCATCAACGCCCAGAGCATTTTCGACGATAACGCCGCCACGCTGAAGCTAAGCTGGCTGACAGGGCATGAAGGCTGGGAACGCGGCTTTTCTTCAGAATCGGTCGCCAATGCCACGTCGAGCGCCGACCTCGTCGGCCACTTGAACCTGATCCACCCGAACCGGATCCAGGTGCTCGGCGACGCCGAAATCGACTACTACAAGCGCCAGACCGACGAAGACCGCTCGCGCCACATGGCCGAGCTGATTGCGTTGGAACCGCCGTTCCTCGTGGTGGCGGGCGGCGTCGCGGCTCCGCCGGAACTGGTGCTTCGCTGCACGCGCTCGTCCACACCGCTTTTTACGACGCCGATGTCGGCGGCCGCGGTGATCGACAGCCTGCGCCTCTACATGTCGCGCATTCTCGCGCCGCGCGCCACGTTGCATGGCGTGTTTCTCGACATTCTCGGCATGGGCGTGCTGCTCACCGGCGACTCGGGTCTCGGCAAAAGCGAGCTCGGTCTCGAACTCATTAGCCGCGGCCACGGCCTCGTCGCCGACGACGCCGTCGACTTCGTCCGGCTAGGCCCGGACTTCGTCGAAGGGCGCTGCCCGCCGCTGCTGCAAAATCTGCTGGAAGTACGCGGCCTGGGGCTGCTCGACATCAAGACGATTTTCGGTGAAACCGCCGTGCGCCGGAAAATGAAGCTCAAGTTGATCGTGCAACTGGTACGCCGTCCTGACGGTGAATTCCAGCGGCTGCCGCTGGAGAGCCAAACCGTCGACGTGCTCGGCCTGCCCATCAGCAAGGTCACGATTCAGGTGGCCGCAGGCCGCAACCTCGCGGTGCTGGTCGAAGCTGCGGTGCGCAACACCATCCTGCAATTGCGCGGCATCGACACGCTGCGCGACTTCATGGACCGGCAGCGCCTCGCCATGCAGGACCCGGATAGTCAGTTTCCCGGCAAACTGATCTGAGTCGGTCGTACATAGAGTACTTGCAGCCCACGCCCATGGCCGGTTGCAGGTACGCGCGAGAGCAGTCAGATGCTATGATGAAACGGACCGATTTCACGACTCCATGCGCATAATCCTCATCACCGGCATATCCGGCTCTGGCAAATCCGTCGCGCTCAACGCGCTTGAGGACGCGGGCTATTACTGCGTCGACAATTTGCCGCCGCGCTTTTTGCCCGAACTCGCCTCCTATCTCGCCGAAGACGGAAATGACCGCCTCGCGGTCGCGATCGACGCGCGCTCGAGTGCGTCACTCGACGACATGCCTGCGATGATCCGCGACCTCTCGCGCGCTCACGACGTGCGGGTGCTGTTCCTCAACGCGAGCACGCAGTCGCTGATTCAGCGCTTCTCGGAAACGCGTCGCCGCCATCCGTTGTCGGGCTCGACCGCGCATGACGCAGATGTCGGCTTGCTCACGTCGCTCGCGGAGGCAATTGAACGCGAGCGCGAGCTCGTCGCGGGACTTGCCGAATTCGGCCATCAGATCGACACGAGCAACTTGCGCGCGAACGTGCTGCGCCAGTGGGTGAAGCGTTTTATCGAGCAGGAGCATGCAGGTCTCGTGCTGATGTTCGAGTCGTTCGGCTTCAAACGCGGCGTGCCGCTCGACGCCGATTTCGTGTTCGATGTACGCACGCTGCCAAACCCGTACTACGACCATGAGTTGCGCCCGCTGACGGGTCTCGACAAACCGGTGATCGATTTTCTGGACGCGCTGCCGGTCGTTCACGAAATGATCGACGATATCGAGAAGTTCCTCGCCAAATGGCTGCCGCATTTCCGCGACGACAATCGTAGTTATCTGACAGTCGCGATTGGTTGTACGGGCGGCCAACATCGCTCGGTGTTCATTGCGGAGACGCTTGCCGCGCGTCTCGCCAATACAGCGAATGTAATCGTGCGGCATCGCGACGCACCGGTCGACGCCGGGGCGTCATCGAAGTTAGTGGCTTAACCGGCCGCATCGCGCGGCCTTAACTCGAAGCGTTGCGCCATGTCCTCTACTTCTACTGTGCTCGCCGATGTGCCGCTGTTCCCGCTGCATACCGTTCTGTTTCCTGACGGCATTCTGCCGCTGAAAATCTTCGAAGCGCGCTACCTCGATATGGCGCGCGACTGCCTGCGCGAAAAGACGCCGTTCGGCGTGTGCCTGCTGAAAAGCGGCGCCGAGGTCGCGCGGGAACACGAGCCTTCGGTGCCCGAATCAATCGGCTGCCTCGCCGAAATTGAAGAATGCGACGTTGAGACCTTCGGCATGCTGTTGATTCGCGCGCGCGGCACGCGGCGCTTCCGGCTGCTGTCGCATCGTGTGGAAAGCAGCGGTTTGCTGGTCGGTATGGCCGAGCCGCTCGGCGAAGACCGGCCGCTAGAAGGCAACCAGCAACTCGCCAAGTTCGGCGCGTGCGCGGAAGTGCTGGAGCGCATCATCGCGACGATCCAGGAGCGCGACCCGGAAAGCTTGCCGTTCGCGGAACCGTTCAGACTCGAAGACCCGTCGTGGGTGTCCAACCGTCTCGCCGAAGTACTGCCGATCGCACTAAAAGCGCGGCAGAAACTCATGGAAATGCTGGATGCCGGCGCGCGCATCGACGTGGTTCATCACTACATGCAACAGCATCAACTGCTGTAAGAAGCGACTCTGAGCGTGACCGCTCAGATCAGCGAACCCCGCAGACTCTCCAGAAGTTTTCGTACGGGCGCGGGCACGCCGAAAGAATCGAGGTCGCTTACCGACACCCAAGCCGTGTCCGCATCGCGTAACGCCGCGAGAGCGCCGACACTACGATCGAACTCTGCGAGCCGTGGCTCGATTTCCAGCTTGAAGTGCGTGAACACATGCGTGAGCGGCGCGAGCGGCGACACCGCACCGTCGCCGCCGAACTCGCGCGCTCGCGTGGCGAGTGCCGCTTCGTCGGCGGCCTCGGGCAAGCTCCACAGGCCGCCCCAGATACCGGACGGTGGGCGCTTTTCGAGCATTACCGCGTCACCGTCGCGCAGCACGAGCATCCACGTGCGACGCGTCGGCACCGCTTTCTTCGGACGCGCGGCCGGCAGTTCGCGCTGACGTCCCGTCACGTTCGCAACACAGTCGGCGGCGAACGGACAACGCAAACAGTCGGGCTTTCCGCGCACGCATAACGTGGCGCCAAGGTCCATCAGACCTTGCGTGTACGCGCTGACTTCGTCGTCCGATGCATTCGACGGCAGCAGCGATTCAGCCAGCGTCCACATGGCATTCTCGACCTTCTTCTCGCCGGGGAATCCTTCGACGCCGAACACTCGCGCGAGCACACGCTTCACGTTGCCGTCGAGAATCGTCGCGCGGGCGCCGAACGCGAACGACGCGATCGCCGCCGCCGTCGAACGCCCGATGCCGGGCAGTTCCGCGAGTTCGTCCACCGAAGCCGGGAACGCGCCGCCGTGCCGCTCGACGACCGCCTGCGCGCAGCGATGCAGATTGCGGGCGCGCGTGTAATAGCCGAGGCCGGCCCACAGCGCCATGACGTCATCAACAGGAGCCGCGGCAAGCGCGGCAACATCCGGAAAGCGCGCGAGAAACTTCGCGTAGTACGGAATCACCGTCGACACTTGCGTCTGCTGCAGCATGATTTCCGACAGCCAGATGCGATAGGCGTCGCGCGTGTTCTGCCATGGCAGGTCATGGCGCCCGTGCATGCGCTGCCATGCGATCAGCCGGGCGGCAAACCCGGACGTCAGTGCAGATGCGGGCACCGTGGATACAGCAGGCGCGGCGGACGGCGCGGAACGCGGACCGGACTTAGGAGTTAAGCGGGAAGGCATCGAAAATTAGCGCTGACAGGTGGGACAAAAGTAAGTGGAGCGCTGACCTTGCACGATCTGTCTGATCGGCGTGCCGCACACGCGGCACGGCTGCCCCGCGCGGTCATAGACGAAATAATCGAGCTGGAAGTACCCGCTTTCGCCATTGCTGCCGACGAAATCGCGCAGCGTGCTACCGCCTTTCTCGATCGCCGCTGCGAGCGTCACGCGTACAGCATCGGCCAACAATCCGTAGCGTACGAGCGAGACGCGGCCTGCCGCGATGGTGGGCCGGATACCTGCGCGAAAGAGGCTTTCGGACGCATAGATATTCCCCACGCCGACGACGATTTCGCCGGCCAGCAGAGCCTGCTTCACCGACACCTTGCGCCCGCGTGTGAGCCGGTGCATGAGCGCGCCTGAGAATGCGGGCGAAAACGGCTCGACGCCAAGACTCGCAAGCAGCGGATGCTCGAGCACGTCGCCGGCTTCACGCGGATGCCACAACACCGCGCCGAAGCGTCGCGGATCGCGGAAGCGCAGAATGAAATCGTCGAAAATCCAGTCGACGTGGTCGTGCTTCGCCGCGGCCGGAGGATGCGGCACATGACGCAACACACGCAGTGTGCCCGTCATGCCAAGATGCACGATGAACCACCCCGCGTCGATTTCGAACAGCAGATATTTGCCGCGCCGCTCGACGTTGCGCACGACGTGCCCTCGCAAGGTCTTCGCAAGGTCCGCGGGAATCGGCCACCGCAGCGCGGGCGTACGGACATCGACGCGCTGCACCTTGCGGCCGGACACATACGGCTCGATCCCTCGTCGGGTAACCTCAACTTCTGGCAGCTCTGGCATGTCTAACTGGTCTGCAACTTGCGTGAGTGGTTGTGCGCGTATTGTAGCGAGCGCGTTACAATCGTCCGAAACATTGAACGGATTTCCATGAACTTGTCCTTCGTGAAGCTGTTTTCGAAGCGCCCGGCTAGCGCGTCACGCGTGCCGCACGCAGTGTCCGCGCGGCGCTCGCTGGGTGTGGCCGCACTCGCGCTCTGGGCGTTCGCCGCGCTGCCCGCGCACGCGCAGGACCCATCGCCGGAGTCGGACGACACCTCGGTCACGCTGTCCGACCCGCTAGGCCCGCCGTCAGCGGAAGAACAGAAAGCGCTGCCGAACGTGCAACTGACGAGCCAGATCGTATTCCAGGTGCTCGCCGCCGAAGTCGCGTTGCAGCGTAATCAGCCTGCGCCTGCTTATCAGACGTACCTCGCGCTTGCACGCGACACGCACGATCCGCGCATGGCGCAGCGCGCCACTGAAATCGCGCTGGCCGCGCAAAGTCCGTCGGACGCGTTGGCCGCCGCGCAATTGTGGCAGCAGTATGCGCCGGGCTCGGAGCGCGCCGCACAACTCGACGCGTCGCTGCTGGTACTGTCAGGCAAGCCCGATGACGCAGCGCCGCTGCTTGCGCGCGAACTCGAGAAGGTGCCCGCGCAGAATCGCGGCAGCGCAATTCTTGCGCTCCAGTTGCTGATTTCTCGCGGACCGAATCGCATCGGCGGCCTGCATGTGTTGCAGGACCTGCTGAAGAACGATATGAACCGGCCGGAAGCGCAGCTGGCGGTCGCACGTCAGCAACTGGTTTCCAATGACGCGCCGGGTGCTCGCAAGTCGCTGGAACAGGCGCTCGCGCTTAAGCCTGACTATTTGCCCGCCGCGCTGATGCTGTCGCAAATGGGCCCCGAGGAACGCAAGGAAGGAATCGCGTCGCTCGAAAAATACGTGCAGCAAAACCCGAAGTCGCATGACGCGCGTCTCGCGCTCGCGCAAATGTATCTCGCAAGCGACCGCCTAGACGACGCGCAAAAGCAGTTCGAGATCATGCACAAGGCGAATGCGAACGACCTCACGCCGCTCATGGCGCTCGCGCTCATCAAGATCCAGCAGAGGAACTTCGCCGAGGCGCAGACGTATCTCACGCAGTACGCGCAGCAAGCCGAGAAGACGCCTGGCGCAGATGCGGGGCAAGCGTATATCTATCTGGCGCAGTTGGCGCTCGAACAGAAGAACGAAGCGGCCGCCGCCGACTGGCTAGACAAGATTTCGCCGTCGAGCCAGCAGTACATGCCCGCGCAGATCACGCGCGCGCAGCTGCTCGCGAAGCAAGGCAAGCCTGACGACGCGCGCCGCCAATTGGCCAATCTTCGGCCGGCCGATCCGCGCGACCAGGCGTTGGTCGCACGCACCGACGCAGCCATCCTGTTCGACGCGAAGCGCTACCCTGAGGCGGAAACGCGCCTGCAGCAAGCCACGGCGGCATTTCCGGACGACCCGGATCTGAGCTACGACTACGCCATGGCGGCCGAAAAGAACGGCCACTTCGACGTCATGGAAGCGCAGTTGCGCAAGCTCATTCAGACGCAGCCAGACAATCCCCAGGCGTACAACGCGTTGGGCTATTCGCTTGCCGATCGCAATCAGCGTCTAGCGGAAGCGGACAAGCTGGTCGAGAAGGCGTCGTCGCTTGCGCCGAACGACGCGTTCATCATGGACAGCGTCGGCTGGGTCAAGTACCGCATGGGCAACACGTCGGACGCGATCAAGGTGCTGCGCAAGGCCTACGACATTCAGCCGAACGCTGAAATCGGCGCGCATCTCGGCGAGGTGCTGTGGAAAGCCGGCGATCAGGACCAGGCCCGCGCCGCTTTCCGCGAAGCTCGCAAGCTCGAACCCAACAACGAAACGCTCGTCAAAACGCTGCAACGTCTTCAGGTAAACGATCTTTGATGCGTATTTCCCGTTTCAATTCTTTTTCATGGGCGCCGCGTCGCGCGGCGCTCGGTCTCGCTGCGGCGGCCGTCGTAACACTGGTCGGCTGCGCCTCGGTGAAACCGCAGGGGCCGTCCACGTCGAATGCGGCGACCGCGGTGACCGCGCAAACGAGCCGTGCTTACCAGGGCCGTTTCGCCGTCCAGTACAACGATCAGAACGGCCAGCAGCGCAACGCGTACGGCAATTTCTCGTGGCAGGAAACGGGCGACACGGTGACCCTGCAATTGCGCAATCCGCTTGGGCAGACACTCGCGATCGTCACGTCGTCGCCGGCTTCGGCCACGCTTGAATTGCCGAACCGCCAACCGCTCACCGCTGACAACGTCTCCACGTTGATGCAGAACGCGCTCGGCTTTGCACTTCCCGTCGAAGGATTGCGTTACTGGCTGCAGCCTTCGCCCGCGCCCACCTCGCGTGCCAAGACGGAACGGGACCCGGAACAGCCGTCGCGCTTCAAGGAAATCACTCAGGACGGCTGGACGATCGACTATCTTGCGTACGCCGAAGCGCCGGCCACTGGCGTAAAACGGGTGAATCTGACGCGCTCGGAGCCGCCGCTCGACATCAAGCTTGTACTGGATCAGTAAAACGCGCGTCTCGCGCTCTTGCCGCTTATTCGGCGCCACCTCGGCGCATGCAGCCTCGACATGATCGAAACGACCGACTCGCTGCGCGATTGCCTCGCGCCAGCGAAACTCAACCTCTTTCTGCACATCACCGGGCGCCGGCCGGACGGCTATCACACGCTGCAAACGGTCTTCCAGCTACTCGACTGGGGCGACACGCTGCACTTCAGGCGTCGCGACGATGGGCTCATCACGCGTAGCACCGAAATTGCCGACGTGCCCCCCGAACACGACCTCACCGTGCGCGCCGCCACGCTTTTGAAAGCGCATACAGGCTCGCCGGAAGGCGTCGACATTGAAATCGAAAAGCGCCTGCCTATGGGTGCAGGGCTTGGCGGCGGCAGTTCGGACGCCGCCACCACGCTGCTCGCGCTGAACCGGCTTTGGAAATTGAACGTGCCGCGGCTGGAATTGCAGGCGCTGGCATTAAAGCTCGGCGCCGATGTGCCATTTTTTGTTTTTGGAAAAAATGCGTTTGCCCAGGGTGTCGGCGAAGCTTTAGACGTTGTACAATTGCCGCCGCGTCATTTCCTGGTAGTGACGCCGAGGGTTCATGTTCCGACTGCAGCGATTTTTTCCGAAAAAGCGTTGACAAGAGATTCAAAAGCCCTCACAATTACGGACTTTCCTGCAGAACTTAGCTGCAACACTGAATGGCCAGAGAGCTTTGGCCGTAATGACATGCAGCAGGTTGTCGTCGGAAAGTACGCGGAAGTAGCGCAAGTGCTGCGATGGTTTGAAAACGTCGCGCCGGCGCGGATGTCCGGATCTGGTGCAAGTGTCTTTGCAGCGTTCCGTAGTAAAGCTGAAGCAGAAGCGGTGCAAGCTAAACTGCCAGGCGAATGGAACAGCGCAGTGGCCGCCAGTCTGGAACAACATCCACTCTTTGCTTTCGCGTCATAAGTTTTGCATCGTCGAACGAAACTCCACGTTCGGCGGAGCTCAAAGTTAGTGTAGGGGAGTCGCCAAGCTGGTTAAGGCACCGGATTTTGATTCCGGCATGCAAAGGTTCGAATCCTTTCTCCCCTGCCAAAAATTCTCGCATTTCCCCTCGCCCCCAGCCTGAAGCAGGTGCACGATGAGCAGCCATGACGGCCTGATGGTTTTTACTGGCAACGCAAATCCCGCGCTTGCACAGGAAGTCGTCAAAATCCTCGGTATTCCCCTCGGCAAAGCAATGGTTAGCCGTTTCTCGGACGGTGAAATCCAGGTCGAGATTCAGGAAAACGTGCGTGGCAAAGACGTCTTTGTTCTGCAGTCCACGTGCGCACCGGCGAATGACAACCTGATGGAACTGATGATCATGGTCGACGCGCTCAAGCGCGCATCGGCCGGTCGGATCACGGCAGCCATCCCCTACTTCGGTTATGCACGTCAGGATCGCCGCCCTCGTTCGGCGCGCGTCGCCATCTCGGCGAAAATCGTGGCGAACATGCTGGAAATTGCAGGCGTTGAGCGGATCATCACGATGGATCTGCACGCCGACCAGATTCAAGGCTTCTTCGACATCCCCGTCGACAACATCTACGCTACGCCCGTGCTGCTCGGCGATCTGCGCAAGCAGAACTACGAGAACCTGCTGGTCGTTTCGCCGGACGTCGGCGGCGTGGTGCGTGCCCGGGCATTGGCGAAGCAGTTGAACTGCGACCTCGCGATCATCGACAAACGTCGCCCGAAGGCGAACGTTGCCGAGGTGATGAACATCATCGGTGAAGTGGAAGGCCGGACCTGCGTGATCATGGACGACATGGTCGACACTGCCGGCACCCTTTGCAAGGCGGCTCAGGTTTTGAAGGAACGTGGCGCGAAGCAGGTTTTCGCTTATGCCACTCACCCGGTTCTGTCGGGCGGCGCCGGCGAGCGCATTGCCGCATCCGCACTCGACGAACTCGTTGTCACGGACACGATCCCGCTCGGTGAAGAAGCCCGCTCGTGCGCGAAGATCCGTTCGTTGACCAGCGCCGGCCTGCTTGCCGAAACGTTCTCGCGGATCCGCCGCGGCGATTCGGTCATGTCGCTGTTCGCTGAAAGTTAAGTATTTGCGAAGGCGCGGTGTATCGCTCTATGCGACACACGCGCTTTTGCACAATCGGCGTGAACGAACGAAGGTTCATGCCGCAGCTCTGGGGCCTCAGCCATAACGGCTTGCGGGCCCCGTTTTTACTGCCTGGTCGCGGGCAGTGCATTGGAGATTCAAAATGAAAGTTGTCGCTTTCGAGCGTTCTTTGCAAGGTACGGGTGCGAGCCGCCGCCTGCGTAACTCGGGCAAGACCCCGGGCATCGTATATGGCGCTGGTGCTGAAACGCAATTGGTCGAACTGGACCACAACGCGCTGTGGCACGCGCTGAAGAAAGAAGTTTTCCACTCGTCGATCCTCGATCTGGAAGTTGGTGGCAAGTCGCAACAGGTTCTGCTGCGCGACGTGCAATATCACCCGTTCCGTCAGCTCGTGCTGCACGTGGACTTCCAGCGTGTCGACGCATCGAAGAAGCTGCACACCAAGGTGCCGCTGCACTTCATGAACCAGGAAAGCAACCCGGCTGTGAAGCTGGCGAGCGCGGTGATCTCGCACGTCGTCAATGAACTGGAAATCGAGTGCCTGCCGTCGGCACTGCCTGAATTCATTGAAGTCGACCTGGCCAAGATCGAAGCTGGTCAATCGGTTCACGCTAAAGACATCCCGCTGCCGGCAGGCGTGTCGCTGGTTGCTCACGTCGAAGCAGAAAACCCGGTGGTCGCTGCTGCAACGATCCCGGCTGGCGCAGTGTCCGAAAGCGACGCCGCCGCTGGTGAAGGCGAAACGCCGGCTGCTTGAATGCGCCTCGCGCAGTGAGCAAGTAATCCTCTCGATCCGTTTCAATGAGACGATCGATGTGACCCGCCGAGGTTCGCCCCGGCGGGTTTTTTTTCGGTTATTTCGGCCCGGCCGCGTTTGGCTTGCGGGCCAGATGGACCCACGCAATCATGATCAAGCTGATCGTCGGCCTCGGCAATCCGGGCGCCGAATACACTGCGACGCGCCATAACGCCGGCTTCTGGCTGGTGGATCAACTGGCGCGCGAGGCGGGCACGACGCTGCGCGACGAGCGGCGCTTCCATGGCTTCTACGCGAAGGCGCGGCTCCACGGCGAGGAAGTGCATCTGCTGGAGCCGCAGACTTATATGAACCGCTCGGGTCAGTCCGTCGTAGCGGTGGCGCAGTTCTTCAAGATTCTTCCCGACGAGATACTCGTCGCGCACGACGAACTCGACATGCCGCCCGGCAGCGTCAAGCTCAAGCTCGGCGGGGGGAGCGGCGGACACAATGGCTTGAAGGACATCACCGCGCATTTGTCGTCGCAGCAATATTGGCGGCTGCGCATCGGCATCGGGCATCCACGCGACCTGATGCCCGAAAGTGCGCGTGCGGGCGCCAAGCCCGACGTCGCGAACTACGTGCTGAAACCGCCGCGCCGTGAAGAGCAGGACGTGATCGACGCGTCCATTGAGCGCGCGTTGGCAGTCATGCCGCAGATCATCAAAGGCGAGCTCGAACGGGCAATGATGCAACTGCATCGCAATTCTTAAGCTGTGTTGCTCGGCGGCGCAGGTTGGGATGAAGCAGCGCGGCCTCGTTCCAGAGCAGCAAGAGCGGCCGGAGCGCCAACCCCAATCAACCGCGTTGCAACGATAGGAGAGCGCTTTGAGCCGATACTGGAGTGACATTGTTCACCGTCTGACGCCGTATGTGCCGGGCGAACAGCCCCTGCTCGCCCGTCCGGTCAAGCTGAACACCAACGAGAATCCCTACCCTCCGTCGCCCCGCGTGCTCGAGGCGATTCGTCAGGAACTCGGCGACGCCGGCGAGTCGCTGCGCCGCTACCCGGACCCCACCGCGTTCAAGTTGCGCGAGACGGTCGCCGCCTATCACGGCATCCGTCCGGATCAGGTGTTTGCGGGCAACGGCTCAGATGAAGTGCTTGCGCTCACGTTCCAGGCTTTGCTGAAGCACGACAAGCCTTTGCTGTTCCCTGACATCACGTACAGCTTCTATCCCACGTACGCGAGACTTTTCGAGGTCGCCTACCAGACGATTCCGCTCGACGACAGTTTCGCGATCAACGTCGACGACTACGCCATTGCGAACGGCGGCATCCTGTTCCCGAATCCGAATGCGCCCACCGGACGTCCGTTGCCGCTCGCCGATATTGAGCGCCTCGTAAAGAAAAGCGCGGATTCCGTTGTGGTAATCGACGAGGCCTATGTGGACTTCGGAGCCGAATCGGCGATCGGACTGATCGACCGCTATCCGAATCTGCTCGTCGTGCAGACAGTGTCCAAGTCGCGCTCGCTGGCAGGCATGCGCGTCGGCCTCGCCTTTGGCAACGCGGAGCTGATCGACGCGCTCAATCGAGTAAAAGACAGCTTCAATTCGTATCCGCTCGACCGCCTCGCACAAGTCGCCGCGCGCGCGGCTTACGAAGACGACCGGTGGTTTCGCGACACCTGCGCAAAGGTGATTGCAAGCCGCGAGCGATTGAGCGCGGGACTAACGGCGCTAGGCTTCGACGTCGTGCCGTCGGCAGCTAATCTGCTGTTTGCGCGTCATGAGGCCTACGATGCGGCAATGCTCGTGTCTCTCCTTCGTGAAAGGGAGATTTTCGTGCGCCACTTCAACGCACCGAGAATCGACCAGCATCTGCGCATTTCGGTCGGTACCGACGCCGAATGCGGCATTCTTCTCGACGCATTGCGCGACATATTCAGCGCTTACATCGGCTGAGCGGATCTGCGCAAAAAAAACGGCGAGGCCCGTGCCTCGCCGCTTCGCGTTTTCACCGCAAGAACATCACGCGCTCTTTGCCGCCTGCAGCGCGTGGTATTTCGCCATCAAGCCTTCCGGCGTTTCGAGGTGCTCGGGATCGCGCGGAATGCACTCGACCGGACACACCTGGATGCACTGCGGTTCGTCGAAATGACCGACGCACTCAGTGCACTTCTTTGGGTCAATCACGTAGATTTCCGGGCCCATCGAAATCGCGTCGTTCGGGCACTCGGGCTCGCACACGTCGCAATTGATGCACTCGTCGGTAATCATCAGGGCCATACTTCTCTCACTTCGCGCCGGCCGCAGCCGGCTTTGATCCGTCAAACCGACAGTTTACGCCGGTTACGGCTGTGCCGCCGAAGCACCGTTATCCGGGTCCAACGCCGCAACCTTCTCCTTCAGCCATTTTTCGACCGACGGGAAAACGAACTTGCTCACGTCGCCGCCCAGCTGCGCGATCTCGCGCACAATCGTGCCCGAAATGAACTGATACTGATCGGACGGCGTCATGAACATGGTTTCGACGTCGGGCAACAGATATCGGTTCATGCCCGCCATCTGAAACTCATACTCGAAGTCGGACACCGCGCGCAGCCCGCGCACGATCACTCGCGCGTTGTTGCTGCGAACGAAGTCTTTGAGAAGCCCTTTGAAGCTCATGACCTGAACATTCGGGTAATGGCCCAGCACTTCGTGAGCGATATCGAGCCGCTCTTTGAGCGTAAAGAACGGCTTCTTGTTGCGGCTGTCGGCGACGCCGACCACCAGCGTGTCGAAGATGCTCGACGCGCGCCGAACGAGGTCTTCGTGACCGCGCGTTAGCGGATCGAACGTGCCCGGGTACACGGCGACTACCATGAGACTTCTCCTCTCTTCAGACAGATGGGCACGTCAAAGCGTCCACGCGACGCATTTGGCACCGGCCGCACGCGTGACGGCAAACCGTCCGGCGCTTGTTATGGAAGGCGCATTATTCCTCATTTTCGCGCTGCAGCAAATGGAAGTGGACAGCGCCCGCCTTACCCTGCCGGACGATTTCCCACCCGGCAAGCGCTTCGTTCGCGCCGGGCTCGATCGCCACGCCGGCTTCTACATACAGGAAACCGTCGCTGGTCACGAGCGGAGCCGCCAGCCCGAGCGCTTTATCCAGTACATCCGAGCCAAACGGCGGGTCGAGGAATACCACGTCGAACGAACCGGGCGGCAGACTCGCTGCAAGACGCAAACCGTCGGCCTCGGCAATTTCGATCATGCGCGCCCCGAGTCGTTCCTGGTTGGCCCGCAACTGGCTCGCCGCTCGCGAGTTACGCTCGACCATCAGTACCCGTGCGGCGCCACGCGACGCCGCTTCGAAGCCGAGCGCGCCGCTACCGGCAAAGAGATCGAGGCAACGCTGACCGTCCAGACGTTGCCCGAGCCAGTTGAACAGCGTTTCGCGAACCCGGTCCGGCGTGGGGCGCAAGCCGTCGAGGTCGAGCACGGGCAGTGGCGTGCGTTTCCAGTCGCCGCCGATAATCCGGATGGCGTGCGGCTTGCCGCCTTTAGACGAAGCGCCATGGGCGCGGGAAGAGGCTGAACGGGGCATGCAGTTTTGATTGCGTTGACAGAAGCGTCCGCTGCGTCGAAGCAAGCGGACCGGAGCGCCAACGTTACCACAGGGGCGCGGCGCGTCCAGCCTGGCCGTTCGGCCTATACAACGTGCGACGGCGCGCCTGATAAAATGTGCGGCTTCCAGCGCCTTGCATCCCGCATCGCAACGCTGCCTGCCGCTCTCGCCGGTGCTGTACCGGCCGCGCGCATCGGCGCGCGCTCTCACCACGCCAGATCATGTTCAGCTTTTTCAAACGATTCAAGGGTTCGAAAGAGTCCGAAAACGCGCCAGACGAATCGCAAATCGCGCCTGAGGGGCTGTTTGACGAGCCGGCTGCAGAAGCGCCGGCCGAGCCGCCTGTACCCGCGAAAGCCGGGCCGGCCGCGAATGCCGCAAGTGCCCGCGTGCCGGCGAGCATCGTGTCGCCGCCCGCCGCCGCGCCCGAACCGCAACCCCAGCCCGATTTCGAGGAATCAACGCTCGAGACCGTCGAAATCGTGCCTCCGCCATTGCAGGATGCGAGCGCGAAACGCTCGTGGCTGACTCGCCTGAAAACCGGCTTGTCGAAGACCAGTTCGAGCCTCACCGGCATTTTCGTCGGCACCAAGATCGACGAGGATCTTTACGAAGAGCTGGAAACCGCGCTGCTCATGTCCGACGCGGGCGTCGACGCAACCGAATTCCTGCTTGAAGCGCTGCGCGAGAAGGTACGCACCGAGCGTCTTACGGAGCCGCAACAGGTCAAGACGGCGCTGCGCACGCTACTCGTCGAGTTGCTCAAGCCGCTCGAAAGCTCGCTCATGCTCGGACGCGCGCAGCCGCTCGTCATGATGATTGCGGGCGTCAACGGCGCGGGCAAGACGACGAGCATCGGCAAGCTCGCCAAGCATCTGCAGAGTTTCAACCAGTCGGTTCTGCTTGCCGCCGGCGACACGTTCCGCGCCGCCGCGCGCGAGCAGTTGGCAATCTGGGGGCAACGCAACAACGTCACCGTAGTGTCGCAGGAAAGCGGCGATCCGGCGGCCGTGATTTTCGACGCGGTCGGCGCCGCGCGGGCACGCAAGATCGACGTGATGATGGCGGACACAGCCGGCCGTCTACCCACCCAGTTGCATCTAATGGAAGAGCTGCGCAAGGTCAAGCGCGTGATCGGCAAGGCGCAGGACGGCGCGCCGCACGAGGTGTTGCTCGTGATCGACGCCAATACCGGGCAGAACGCGCTTGCGCAGGTCAAGGCTTTCGACGACGCGCTCGGCTTGACCGGCCTGATCGTCACCAAGCTCGACGGTACGGCCAAAGGCGGCATTCTTGCAGCCATCGCGCGGCAGCGACCCATTCCGGTGTACTTCATCGGCGTTGGCGAAAAGGTGGAGGACTTGCAGCCTTTCAGCGCTGAAGAGTTCTCCGACGCGTTGCTAGGCGGTTAAGCCGAAGCCACGCCCTTAGCGGCGCCTCGCCGGCAAGTCACCAAAAAAAAGGGCACTCTTCGGAGTGCCCTTTCTACACCGGCAACGCGGTGCGGCTCATTCGGCGTCTGGCTGCACGCCGGGCGCGGCGCGCGCGAATGCGTCGATTTGCATCGCGTGGTCGTAAATGCGCTGGATGGTCGGATATTTCGACGTATCGACGTTGAAGCGCTGCGCGTTGAACACCTGCGGGATCAGGCACGCGTCCGCGAGTGTCGGCTCGTCGCCGAAACAAAGCTTGCCAGTGCGCCCGTCGCTCGCCAGGTGAGCCTCCAGCGTCGCAAAGCCGGTGTCCACCCAGTGCCGGTACCAGGCGTCTTTCGCGTCATTCTCCACGCGCAGCGTGTGTTTCAGATACTTCAGCACACGCAGATTGTTGAGCGGATGGATTTCGCACGCCACCTGCAACGCGAGCGAGCGCACATATGCACGGTCGGCGGGCGTCTTCGGCAAAAGCGGCGGCTCGGGATGCGTTTCCTCCAGATATTCGATGATGGCGAGCGACTGCGGCATCACCTCATGGCCGTCGATCAACGTGGGCACGATGCCGTCCACGTTGACCGCGCGGTATTCCGGCTTTAGCTGCTCGCCACCGTCTCGCACGAGATGCACAGGCACATACTCATACGGCAGGTTCTTCACGTTGAGCGCGATCCGCACCCGATACGACGCCGAGCTGCGAAAATAGCTGTAGAGCTTCATGTCGTTGTCTCCTCCCAAAACTGCTTCAGACGACGTGCACGCTGAATTCGCCCAGTCCGTCCACGCCGCCTTTCATCAGATCGCCCTTCACCACCGCGCCGACGCCTTCGGGGGTGCCGGTGAAAATCAGATCGCCCGGCTGCAACTCGAACAAAGTCGAAAGGTAGGCAATGGTTTCGCCCACCGACCAGATGAGTTGCGACACATCCGAGCGTTGCTTCTCGTCACCGTTCACAGACAGCCAGATCGCGCCCTTCCCGATGTGGCCGACGCTCGACACCGGATGAATCGGGCCGAGCGGCGCAGATTGATCGAAACCTTTCGCGGTGTCCCACGGACGACCCAGCTTCTTCGCCTCGGCCTGCAGGTCGCGGCGCGTCATGTCGAGACCGAGCGCGTAGCCGTAGACGTGATCCAGCGCGCTGTCCGCGGAGATATTTTTGCCGCCTTTACCGATCGCCGCGACGAGCTCCATTTCGAAGTGGACGTTCTTAGATAGCGTCGGATACGGGAACTCGCCGGTCTCGCCCGGCGGTACATACAGGACGGCATCTGCCGGCTTGCTGAAGAAAAACGGCGGCTCGCGGTCGGGATCATGACCCATCTCGCGGGCATGCGCCTCGTAATTGCGGCCGACGCAATAAATGCGACGCACAGGGAACTGCTCGCTGGACCCGACAACCGGCACCGCGACCACCGGTGCCGGTGCAAATACGTAACTCATCCGGTTCTCCGTTCTTCGATATGAGCCGCAGTGCGGCGATAAAACAGCGAGTGTAACGCGCGGTAGAAGGCGACGCGCACAAGTCAGGCAAGGGTTCGGGAGAGCGGTGCGTCAGTGCGCGCGCCTCGCCGGACGGCTATAGATGCGATACTCACACCAGATAACGTCCCTTGAATACCGTGGCGTACCGTCCCGACGGCGGCACGCCAGCACGTCAATTGCGCTCATGACAGACTCCGCCGACACCGCCAACCCGTTCCCCTGTGCCCGCTTCATCAAGGAAATCGGCCGCGGGCCGAACGGAGCCCGCGCGCTCACCGCCGACGATACGCGCGCGCTCTACACCGCCATGCTCGACGGCCGCGTCGGTGAACTGGAACTGGGCGCGGTGCTGCTCGCTTATCGTGTGAAAGGTGAAACCGCCGACGAACTCGCGGCGATGCTGGCGGGCGCCCATGCGTCGTTCGAGCCGGTTCATCTGCGTCCCGGCGAGTTCCGGCCCGTGTCGATCCCCAGCTATAACGGCGCGCGCAAACAGCCGAACCTCGTGCCGCTGCTTGCGCTGTTGCTTGCGCGTGAAGGGGTGCCGGTCCTCGTGCACGGCATCACCGACGATCCCGGCCGCGTGACGAGCGCCGAAATTTTCACGCATCTGCGGATACCGCACGCGACCTCGCACGACGACATTGAAGACGGGCTTGCAGAGCGCCGTCTCGCGTTTGCGCCGATCGACGTGCTCGCGCCAAAGCTTGCACGTCTGCTCGGGCTGCGGCGGCGCATGGGCGTGCGCAATTCGACCCATACGCTCGTCAAGATTCTGCAGCCGTTCGCGCCCGCCGGGCTGCGCCTCGTGAACTACACGCATCCGCCGTATCGGGACAGCCTCACGCAGCTATTTAGCAGCCATCCGGACGCGGCGGCCGGCGGCGCTTTGCTCGCGCGCGGCACGGAGGGCGAAGCGGTCGCCGACACCCGGCGTCAGGTGCAGGTGGACTGGCTGCACGACGGGATCTGCGAAACGCGAGTGCCGCATGAACGCTCGTCGCGCGACGCACCCGAGGTCGAGTTGCCCGAAGCACGCGATGCCGCGACGACAGCGGCATGGATCGGCGCCGTGCTGCGCGGCGAGGCGCCGGTGCCAAGCGCGATAGAGAGGCAAGTCGAGTTGATTGCCGACGTCGCTAGAACGCCCGCGCACTAAAGCTCACTCAATCGCGCAACGCGTCGCCTGCCATGCAATGAGGCGCCACTGGCCGTCTTCCTGCGTGTGGATTGCCGTGTAGGCAATGGGAAAAAGCAGTGCGCCGCTATTCGCTTCCATCTCTATCAGCGCGCGACCGGTCACGACGCAGGTTTCACGGCCGACCGGCAGCACATCTTGCGACTGCACTTCGATTTGCCGATAGCGGCGGCGCCCGGCGGTAATGCCGTCGATGAACTGCCGCTTCGTCTCGCGCTTGCCGTTCGTGTGCACGTAGCTCACGTTCTCTGCGAGCAGCGCGTCGAGCGATTGACCGTCGCCGTCGACCATCGCGCGGAAGCGTTCGCGTTCCAGCCCGCGGATCGCCTCGATTGTCTTTGCCGCCATTGCTCAGCCCCTTGCACCGGTGAGCCAGACGCGGCCACGGTCGTCAGAAGTTATATTGCAGGTATAGCTGGTGGAAATTTATACCAGGATTCGGCTCTTTGATACCGCCATTCGAAACATGCTGGAAGCGGTAGCCGGCCTGGTACTGCTGATGGGCGCCGAACTGCATGCCCACACCCGCCATATCGGCGAACTGGAACGCAGTGGACAGTGTGAAAGTCGAAGAAATTCTCGGGCTCGACAACAAGCGCACACCCGCGCCCGCTTCGACGAAAGGCCGGATCGATCCGGATCCTTTAATGAAGCGAATGATAGGCGTCACACCGATCTCGCCGATGTTCTCATGCACATTGCCTTCGTTCGTGTGCCACCAGGCAACATGCGCCTCGCCGATCAGCGCGAAATGCCAGTCGCCGATCTGCCACCACGTGAGATTCGGGTCCCACACGAGCCCGAGGTCCAGTTTCTTGACATGGTGATCCCCTAGAGCTCCGGTGACCTGGACTCCGAACTGATCAGCGGCGGCGACGCCGGAAAGCGTGAGCAGCAGAGCCGCGCACGCAGTTTTTAGAGCCAGACCACGGAAGACATTCTTTTTGTTGTCCATCTGATACCCGCGCTCAGCAAGTTGAACATTCTGTAACAGTTTGCGTATTCTAAAGACAATCTGAAGGCGGTGGATCCTGTTAAGAAACTTAAATTTTCGCAATTACATACATCATAAAGTGCAAAAATCGGTCGAAAGTGAGAATGAATGGAGTTTGTTAGGTAATTTCTACGGTACCAGCGCTGGCCGCCGAAGGCGAGTATGATGACTATTGAAAGTTGAAATTCAATAGGAAATAACGGAACTTGGATGCCCCTATGGGCTCTAAGTATTAGCACTCGGAAATCGAGAGTGCTAACATCCAACGCTGGAGTCGTTATCTGAACAAGCTTTTGCCTGATTCCAAAGGAGTTTTAAACGTGAGCCATGCATTGACCCTTCCGAGTACTCTGAGCCCGTCGTCGGCTAAGGCCGCTCCGGCAGGTGCGCTGGCGCTCTCGCATTCCTCCCTGCTGCCCGGTCAACTGGGCAACATCGACGCCTACATCCAGGCCGTAAATCGGATTCCGATGCTGACGCCGGCAGAAGAACGCCAGTTCGCCACAGAATTCCGCGAGCACGACAACCTCGAGGCTGCACGCCGCCTCGTGCTGTCGCACCTGCGGCTGGTCGTCTCGATCGCGCGCAACTATCTGGGCTATGGGCTGCCGCACGCCGACCTGATCCAGGAAGGCAACATCGGCCTGATGAAGGCCGTGAAGCGCTTCGATCCGGAGCAGAACGTACGTCTCGTGTCGTACGCCATGCATTGGATCAAGGCCGAGATCCACGAATACATCTTGCGCAACTGGCGCATGGTGAAGGTCGCCACAACGAAGGCGCAGCGCAAGCTGTTCTTCAACCTGCGCAGCCATAAACAAGGCTTGGGCGCTTTCACGCCGGACGAGATCGAAGGTCTCGCCAAAGAGTTGAACGTCAAGCGCGAAGAAGTAGCCGAGATGGAAACGCGCCTCTCCGGCGGCGACATCGCGCTGGAAGGCCAGGTTGAAGACGGCGAAGAGTCGTATGCGCCGATCGCGTATCTCGCCGACTCGCATAGCGAGCCGACCGCGGTACTGGCCTCGCGTCAACGCGACAAGCTGCAAAGCGACGGTATCGCGACGGCACTGGAGGCACTCGACGCCCGCAGCCGCCGCATCATTGAAGCTCGCTGGCTGAAGGTCGAAGACGACGGTTCGGGCGGCTCGACGCTGCACGAACTGGCCGACGAGTTCGGCGTCTCGGCTGAGCGTATTCGTCAGATCGAAGCGAGCGCAATGAAGAAGATGCGCGGTGCGCTGACCGAATACGCGTAACGCTCGTCAACGGACAGATCGGCGTGGTGTAAGCCGGTTAGCCAAAAAAGAAGCGCTGAAGTCCGAAGCCCTGCCTCGCAAGACGGCGGGGCTTTTTTTATGCGTCGTTCCCGGGCTGCGGCAAATGGGCACACGCGCCGGCGACGCGAGAAGGGTCGGCGTACAGCACGCTAACGAGCAGTTTGTCCGGCATGGCGCCGGTAAACGCAAAGCGGCACCTCGGATCGAGGTGCCGCTTTCTTATTGCGCTGCTGGTCGGGCGCTCGGTGGACCCGCGCTAACCGCATCGCGTGGCATGAAGCGCCTTGAACGCTTCGCCGCCATGCCTGTCGGTCACGCAGGCAAAGGCGCTGCGCCGCCGCTGGCCGGCATGCGCGTTGCCAGTGCTTCCGCGTAACGTCGCGCCGCATCGCCGACGACGATATGGAACGTATCCGCCGCAACCCACGCCGTGTCGAGCGTCGCGAGACGCTGACGATCCACCGCCGACGGATCCTGAACGACGATCCGCAGACGCGTCGCCGCCACGGCGTCGAGTGACTTCACGTTGCCGGCGCCGCCGAACACCGCGAGCCAGCGCAATGGATCGGGATCGAGCGGACCGCTTGCGGCAGCCGAAGCACAACCCACCGTCGCCGAAGGTGCAGCCGAAGTCGAAACCGCAGCCGGCGCAGCAGCGGAGGCAGCCGGCTTCACCGCACCTGCATCGTTGCCGCCCCGCTCCATCGCAGTCCGAATTTCATCAGCGATGATGTCCGCTTCCGGTCCGATAATGACCTGTACGTTCGTCGCGCCGCGCTTGAGCACGCCGCGCGCGCCGATGGTCTTCAGTTCGTTCTCCGACACCTTGCCGGAGTCCACCACGGACAGACGCAGACGCGTCGTGCACGCATCCACCACCGAGAGATTCGCCGCGCCGCCGAGCGCCGCGATATAACGCTGCGCGCGCGGGACGGCAGCGCCTGCCACGGGCGAAACGAAACCGCCGGCAGCGAACGAATCGACTTGTTCGTCGGCAGCGGCGGGTTCACGGCCCGGCGTCGCCATGTTGAACTTGCGGATGAAGAAGCGGAACAGGCCGTAGTACACCACCGCATACACGATGCCGACCGGAATGGCCAGCCAGCCCTTGGTCGAAAGGCCGTAGTTCAGCACGTAGTCGATCGCGCCCGCGGAGAACGTGAAGCCGAGGTGAATGCCGAGCGCCGAACAGATCGCGAGGGCAAGACCCGTCAACAGCGCATGGATCACGTACAGCACCGGCGCGAGGAACATGAAGCTGAACTCGATCGGCTCCGTGACGCCCGTCAGAAACGACGTAAGCGCCATGGAAAACAGCAGACCGCCCACGATCGCGCGGCGCTCTTTCGGCGCTTCATGGAACATGGCGAGACATGCGGCCGGCAAGCCGAACATCATGACCGGGAAAAAGCCCGTCATGAACGTTCCGGCAGTTGGATCGCCGGCGAAGAAGCGATGCAGGTCGCCCGTCACGGCGGCGCCGCCCGGCGGCGTGAAGGTGCCGAACACGAACCACGTCAGCGAATTCAGGATGTGATGCAAACCCGTCACGAGCAGCAGCCGGTTCAGCACGCCGAACACGAATGCGCCGAGCGCGCCCGCCGTGGTCAGCCAATGGCCGGCTGTATCGATCACGCTCTGCACCGGTTGCCATACATAGCCGAACAGAATGCCGAGCGCGAGACAGACCACGCCCGTGACAATCGGCACGAAGCGTTTCCCTCCGAAGAACGCCAGGTAGTCCGGCAGCTTGATGTCCTTGTAGCGGTTGTACAGCAAGCCGGCCACGATACCCGCCACGATCCCCGACAACACGCCCATATTGAGCTTGTCGTTGATGTCCTTCATCACCGCGACTTCGATCAGATAACCGATCGCGCCCGCGAGACCCGCGACGCCGTTGTTGTCCTTCGCGAAGCCGACCGCCACGCCGATTGCAAACAGCAGCGGCAGGTTGTCGAAGATCGCGCCGCCGGCGTCGGCGATCATCTTGATGTTGAATACATCGGGCTGGCCGAGGCGCAGCAGCAGGCCGGCAACCGGCAGCACCGCGATAGGCAGCATCAGCGCGCGTCCCAGGCGCTGAATCTTCAGAAACGGATTCCCATCCATTGATACCTCCAATCCTTGTCTCGTTGTCGACGAACGTCGTTGAGTTATGTAGCGTTGCGTACCGTGCGGGGTTCAGTCCAACGGCCACGTTTCGCGGCTTACTGCTCTTACCGCCTGCGCCGATTCGAGCGCCAGCGCATCCTGGGCGCGTTGACGGCACAGTTGATAATCGAGGTTGCGCACCCGCGCCTTGATGCTCGGCACCGAAACCGGGTCCACCGAAAGCTCGGTTACGCCGAGGCCGACAAGCAGCGGCATCGCAAGCGGATCGCCCGCTAGCGCACCGCATACGCCGACCCATTTGCCATGCTTGCTCGCGCCTTGCACGGTCGCTGCAATCAGTCGCAGCACGGCCGGATGCAGACCGTCGGCCTGTGCGGCGAGATCGGCCTGACAGCGGTCCATGGCAAGCGTGTATTGCGTCAGGTCGTTCGTGCCGATCGACAGGAAGTCCGCGTGTTGCGACAGTTGGTCGGCCAGCAGCGCCGCCGACGGCACCTCGATCATCACGCCGACTTCAATCGGCTCTGTGCGGCCCAACTCGCGAGCGAATTCGTCGATTCGTTTGCGAATGCGAATCAGCTCGCCGACATCGGTCACCATGGGCAACAAAATGCGCACGGCGCCAAACGGCTTTACAGAGAGCAGACCGCGCAGCTGATCGTCGAGCAGATCGGGGCGCACCTGCGCGAGGCGAATACCGCGCAAGCCGAGCGCGGGGTTCGGCTCCGCCGGCAGCGTGAGGTAATCGACTTCCTTGTCCGCGCCGACGTCGAGCGTGCGGATGATCGCGGTGCGGCCGCTCAATGCGTCGACAATGCCTTGATAGCTCTGCCGATGCTCGTCCGTGGTCGGCGCGGCTGCACGGTGAATGAATAGCAGTTCGGTACGCAGCAGGCCGACCGAGTCCGCGCCGTTTTCCACGGCGGTTCTCGCGTCGTCGAGCGTCGCGATGTTCGCGGCGACTTCGATCGCGCGGCCATCGGCCGTGACCGCAGCTTCCTGCGACGTACGGCGATTCGCTTCGCGCACACCCGCAAGGCGGCTGCGTTCGAGCCGCGCGCGTTCGACATCCAGCTCCGTGGGGGCAAATTCCAGCCGACCGGTGGTCGCGTTGACGACGACCTGCGTGCCTTCGGGAATCGCATACAGCGCATCGCCCATAGCGACCAGCGCGGGAATGCCCGCCTGCCGTGCCATAATCGCCGCATGCGACGTCGCACCGCCGCGCGCCATCACGAGCGCCGTGACACGCGAGCGATCCAGTGCGGACAAATCGGATGGCGTGAACTCTTCCGCGGCGAGCACTGCTTCGTCCGGGAGCGTGCGCGCCGCGGCATTCGTATAGCCCAGCGCACGCAGCACGCGTTTCTCGATGTCGCGCAGGTCGGCGGCACGTTCGGCGAGCAACGCGTCTTCGATATTAGTAAGGATGGCTATCTGTGCGCGAATCGCTTCGCGCCACGCAAAGCCCGCACTCTTGCCGAGACTGATCAGATCGCGCGCGGCGTCGAGCAGCGTGGGGTCTTCAAGCAACACGCGATGCACCGCGAAAATGCCCGCCTCGCCGACCGCGCCGCGTTGCGACGCGTCGCGCACCGTCGTGCCGAGGTCGGTGTCGACGGTCGCAATCGCCTTGTCGAGCAGACGGCTTTCCGCAGCCGACGTGCCGCTTGCCTGTTCAGGCGGATCGATGTCCGTGTCGTCCCAGCGCACCAACTTGCCAATCGCCACGCCCGGCGACGCGCAGACACCGGCGAGCGTGTTCGGCGCGAGAGTCTCGCCCGCCGCCGGTGTCACGGTTTGCGGCGCGGGTGAACTCTGCCGCGCCGGCTTCTCTTCGACTTCGCCGTGTGCCTCGCGCGTCAGCTCGTCAGCAATCGCGTCTACAGCGGCGCGGGCGTGCGGACCCACACCGAGTAGCTCCACCGTCGCGCCTTGACCCGCGCCGAGTCCCAGCAGTCCAACCACGCTTTCGATTGCCGCCTTGCGCCCGTCGTAACGCACCTCGACACGCGCATCGAAACCCCGCGCCGCTTCACGCGCACGCGCTGCCGGCCGTGCATGAAGGCCGCCCGCGTGAACCAGTGTGACTTGCGCGCGCGCTTCTTCAGTCACGCTCATTGCACTCAACTGACGAGACGCGTCGGCCGCCGCACCGTCGCGAGGACGCAGCAACAACAGCGGCGTTTCACCCGCCTTCAGCATGCCGCCCTGCGCGCGCTCGACGATTTCGAACGCGTCAGAGTTGGCTATAGCGATGACAGAAACAAGGCTCGGCGCATGCAAGGCGATCTGATCCTGATCGAACTCGATCAGCACGTCGCCGGCATGCACGTGTGCGCCCTGCTCGATCATCGGCGCGAAACCTTTGCCGTTCAGCTCGACAGTGTCGATACCGATATGCAGCAGAATCTCGGCGCCCTCCGCCGTGGCCAGCGTCACAGCGTGGCCGGTGCGTGCAAGGTGGGTGACGGTTCCCTCGCACGGCGCGACGAGTCGGCCCTCGAGCGGATCGACGCCGATCCCGTCGCCGAACATGCCGCCCGAAAACACCGGGTCGGGCACGTTCGCGAGCGGCACGACCGGACCGGTCATCGGCGCCAGCAAAACAATATGGCCTTCAGAATGGCTCATTAAACGGGACTCCTCGACACGTCGCATCTGATTTCTCGTCAGTGAGTTTCGGTGATTTTGTTGAGATGGCGCGGCGCATCGGGATTGCGCCCGCGCGCGGCCGCAAGCCCCGCGGCCATCACGTAAAAGGACAGAATGGCGGCGATCGGATCGAGCGCCGCGTGAGCGGTGGTAGCGAGCGGCAGCGTCGCTTCGGGTACATCGGACGGAGCGGCGAGCAAAACGCGAGCACCGCGAGCCTGCATGTCGCGCGCGAGTTGCAGCAGACCAGCCTGCTCCGGCCCACGCGGTGCGAACACCAGCAACGGATAGTCGCGGTCGATCAGTTCCATCGGACCGTGCCGCACTTCCGCGCTAGAAAACGCTTCTGCCTGAATGCCGGAGGTTTCCTTCAGCTTCAACGCGGCTTCCTGCGCGACGGCAAGGCCGAGACCGCGCCCGATCACGATCATGCGTTCGATGCCGCGCAGTTCGTCGACGGCTTTCGACCAGTCGAGCTTGCCGGCGGTCTGCAACGCGTCGGGCAGCGTGTTCAACGCAGCCAGCAAGTCCGGATCGCGCTGCCAATGCGCAACCAGTTGCGCGGAAATCGAGAGCATCGCGATGTAGCTCTTGGTGGCGGCAACGCTCAATTCAGGACCCGCGACGAGCGGCAGATGCCACTCGCACGCGTCGGCGAGCGGTGAAGCCGGTGCGTTGACTGCGGCAACGGTCAACGCCCCCGCCTCGCGCAACGCCTGCATCGTGCCGACCAGGTCAGGACTCTTGCCCGACTGCGAGAACGCCAGTGCAAGCTGATCGCGAACCTGTAGCGGCGCCTGTTGCAGCGTCGCGACCGACATGGGCAGCGACGCGACCGGCACGCCGAGGCGGCTCATCGTCAGGCTTGCGAAGTAACTCGCCGCATGGTCGGAACTGCCGCGCGCGACCGTCAACGCGACATGGCGGGGTTGCTGCGCGAGCCGGGCGGCCAGGGCCTCGACGCGCGAGGTGTCCGTGAGTTGCGCGGCGACCGTTTCTGCGGACGCCAACGCCTCTTTAAGCATATTCGACAATTGCTTCTCCTTCGACGTATGTCGCGCTCAACGCCAGTTCACGATCGAACACGACGACGTCGGCCCATGCACCGCGCGCGATGCGGCCGCGGTCTTCGATGCCGAGGTAGTCGGCGGCGTAGCGCGACAAACGGTTTGATACATCGGCGATCGGCAGACCGATCGACACCAGATTGCGCAGCGCCTGATCCATGGTCAGGGTGCTGCCGGCGAGCGTGCCGTCGGCGAGACGCACGCCGCCGAGACACTTCGTTACGTGCTGGCTGCCGAGGCGGTATTCGCCGTCGGGCATGCCGGTCGCCGACGTGCTGTCCGTGACCACGTACAGACGCGGAATCGCGCGCAGTGCGGCGCGAATCGCGCCCGGATGCACGTGCAGCAGGTCGGGAATAATTTCGGCGAATTCAGCATGCGCGAGCGCCGCGCCGACGAGGCCAGGATTGCGGTGATGCAGCGGCGACATCGCATTGAAAAGATGCGTAAAGCCGCACGCGCCGTGTTTGAGCGCGGCAACGGCGTCGTCGTAAGTGCCGAGCGAATGGCCGAGCTGTACGCGCACGCCGCGCGCCGCCATCTCCGAGATGATGTCCATATGGCCGGCAATTTCAGGCGCCAGCGTGACGACGCGAATCGGCGCGATGGACAGATACTTGAGCACTTCGTCCATCACGGCGGAGACGGCCGCATCGGGCTGCGCGCCCAGCTTGCCAGGGTTGATGTATGGCCCTTCCAGATGCACGCCGAGCACCCGCGAGCAGCCTGGTGTGCGCACGCGCGCGACGTCGCCGAGACCGGCGACCACGCTCATCAGTTCGTCGCGCGGCGCGGTCATGGTGGTAGCCAGCAGACTCGTCGTGCCGTAGCGCGCATGAGTGCGTGTGATCGTTTCGATCGCGTTACCGGCTTCCATCACGTCGGCGCCGCCGCCGCCGTGCACGTGCAGGTCGATAAAGCCCGGCAGGATGTACGGCGCGTCGTTCGTCGCGGGATCGACGCGCTCGCCGGTAATCGCCGTGATGCGGCCGTTTTCGAATTCGAGCGTGCCGTGAATCCACCCGTCGGTGGTGAGTATGTTTCCGGTCAGCATGAGTCTCTCTTGCAAGGCGTGATACGGGGTGTGGCTCAATCGCGCCTGAGCGCGCGGTGCGGGGCGCGGGCGCGCGGCTTACGCGGCCGTGTGCCCCACCTGGATGCGGCGCTCAGGTCCGCAATTCAGCGACGAAGTCGTAGTAGTCGTCGCGGCAATAGGTGTCCGTCAATTCGATTGCGCGCTGGTCCGCGCTATAACCGATACGGGTAATGACCAGCAGCGCCGAGCGCGGTTCGATATCCATGAGGGAAGCGATCTCGCTCGAAGCGTTGACCGCGCGAAAGTGCTGCAACGCGCGCACAACCGCTGCGCCGCGTTGCTCCAGATAGCTGTAAAGCGAAACGCCGATTGCCTGCGGATCGGGAACGATCGCGACCGGAAGCGCCGAGTGCTCGACCGCCATCACGATGCCGTCCGCGCGGCGCAGCCGGCGCAGGCTCGCCACTGCCGCGCCGGGCGACAAACCGAGGCGCACCAGCTCTTCCCGATTGGCAGCGCGAATATCGCGCTCGAGCCAAACCGAGTCCGGACGGAAGCCACGCTGCTGCATCTTCTTGGTGAAGCCGGTGAGCCGCGACAGCGGATCTTCGACGCGTGGTGTGATGAAGCTGCCCGCGCCCCGCGCGCGCCGGATGAGTCCTTGCTCGACCAGCAGTTCGATTGCCTTGCGCGCGGTAATACGCGACACGCCGATTGCGTCCGAGAGCGTCCGCTCCGAAGGCAACGCTTCACCGGCCGACCACACCCCGCAATGGATCGCGGTCGCCAGATTGCGCGCGAGCTGCAAATACAGCGGCGTGACGTTGCGAGCGTCAGGCATGAGTGCGGACCAGCGAGTTTCCATGGCGCTCCGGCGGCAGTGGCGGAAGGATCGACCTGCAAAAAGGAGAGCCCATTATATAACCAACATAATACCAGTCAACGAACTGGTTCTATGCCGGTATGACCGGGCGCAAAGCCTTGTCCATCAAGCAGGAGCGGCCTATGAACATGGTCCGCATGCGGGTTCGGAGAGCCCAGGATTTACCCGTATTCGAGACGAATTCAGCGTGTAGCAGGCCCAATTACGAACCAGTTCGCGTGGTCTGAAAGAGTGCACGTTCGTCCGTTTTCGAACCCCGCGCGGCTTATGCCAAATGCATGATTTTGTTAAGGAAGGCGCGTTCCAATATAGTGGTATGCGAATCCATAAAAAGAACGGGAGATCAGCATTTGACCGATTCCGAGACGCTGCGACGGGCCCAGGCAGTCCGCCATTTCAATCGCTTCTACACGCGGCTTATCGGCGCTCTGCACGAACGCCTGGCTCGCAGCACGTTCTCGCTGACGGAGGTGCGCGTGCTGCACGAACTGTCGCGCGGACGCGCGCAGACGGCGTCGGCGCTCGGCCGCGCGCTTGGACTCGACAGCGGTTATCTGAGCCGCTTGCTCACCAGTTTCGAGCGTCGCAATCTGATTACGCGACGGCCGTCCGAAACGGACGCGCGCCAGTCGCTAATCGAACTGACGGCTCACGGCCACGCAGCCTATGCGCCGCTCGACTCGGCAGCTGTTGAAGAAGTGCTGGACCTGCTCGGCGGGCTCGGCGCGGGCTCACAGGAGCAGTTGATTGCCGCGATGAACCTTATTGAAAGACTGCTCGGCGACAAGCCGCAGCAGGGCGCCATCGAACTGCGCGCGCCGCGCCCCGGCGAGTGCGGCTGGCTCGTGCATCGACAAGCGCAGTGGTTCGCGGCGCAATATGGTTGGGACGGATCGTTCGAAGGGCTGCTTGCGCGCGTGATCGCCGACTACACGCAACGCAACGATAGCATTCGCGAAACATGCGTCGTCGCTGATCACAACGGCATGGTGGTGGGCGCGGTGTGCATCGTCGCCGTGTCAACGACGGTGGCCGGCGTGCGCCTCTTGTGGGTCGAACCGGACGTGCAGCGTCTTGGCATCGGCACACGCTTGATGACCGAAGCAACGCGGTTCGCGCGGCGCGCGGGTTACACGAGACTGACGCTGACCACGGCCAGCGCATTGGAAGAGCCGCGGCGCCTGTGCAAGCGCGCCGGTTTCGAACTCGTCAGCACGGCGCCGGAGCGCCGTTTCGGCAAGGATCTGATGATCGAGCGGTGGGAGTTGGGGCTGTAAGCCGCGTTAGAACGACGGCACCACCGAACCCTTGAACTGCGTCTTGATGAACTGGCGCACGTCTTCGGATTGATACGCTGCAACCAGCTTCTTCACCCACGGCTTGTCCTTGTCCTGGGTGCGCACCGCGATCAGGTTCGCGTACGGGCTGTGAATGTCTTCGAGCGCAATCGCGTCTTTGGTCGGCTGCAGACCGGCGGAAAGCGCAAAATTCGTGTTGATCGCGGCTGCGTCCACATCGGCCAGCGAGCGCGGCAATTGCGCGGCATCGAGTTCGACGAGCTTGATCTTCTTCGGATTCTCAGCGACATCGAGCGCTGTAGCATTGTTGCCGTTCGTACCCGCGCCGGCCCTCAGCTTGATCACGCCCTGCGTCTGCAGGAGCAGCAGCGCGCGGTTCTCGTTTGACGGATCATTCGGCACAGCGACCTTCGCGCCTTGCGGCAAATCCTTTAGCGACTTCAGCTTCTTCGAATAGATGCCGAGCGGCGAGATGTAGGTGAGACCCGCGTTGACAATCTTGTAGCCACGCTGCTTGATCTGGCTGTCGAGATACGGCTGATGCTGGAAGCTGTTGGCGTCGAGATCGCCTGCGTCGAGCGCGGCGTTCGGCTGCACGTAATCGTTGAATTCGACGACCTTCACGTTCAGGCCTTCACGCTTTGCCACCTTGGTGACGACTTCCCAGATCTGCGCGTCCGGGCCGCCGATGGTGCCGACCTTGATGACTTTGTCGTCGGCATGAGCGCCGAGGCTGGTGACGATCGCCGCGCCGGCGATCACTGCGGAGAGGGCTTTGAGGATATTTCTGCGCTGCATGTAATTCTCGCTGTTTCTAATCGAATCGTTTGCATGAGATTCGGGTGATAGCCGGACGCGGGCACTGATGACACGCAGGTAGCCGCGGGTTCAGAGCGCGCCGCCGGCCGGACTGTAAATCGTCTCATATGCGGTGCGAGATGTGAAATACAGCAATCACATATAGGTATGCGAAGCGCGATCGGGCGGCGAAGCGCCACGCTGTGGCTGATAATTCGAAACGTTGCCGCGAGCATCCGCGGTACGTTCAATCTCCTGCGAGGACGCCCATGTATGTCATCAACCTGATCTATACCGCTTCACTCGAACGAATCGACGACGCGCTGGAAGCGCACCGTGCGTTCCTGACCACGCATTTCGAAGCAGGTGTATTCGTGGCCGCAGGACCGAAAGTGCCGCGCGACGGCGGCATCATTCTGGCGGTGCGCATCGAGCGTGACAGGCTGGATGCGATCCTCGCAACCGATCCGTTCGCTGTGCAGAAGCTCGCGCGTTACGAGGTAACCGAGTTCAAGACGACACGGCTTGCGCCGGGATTGAATCTGCCGATGCCGGTTTGAGCTTGAGCAGGTCGTTTATGTACAGCACGGCGTCAGTCAAGCAGTAGCTTGATGTCGTGTACCCAAGGCGCGGCGCCCTGGCCGTCGCGCGCGAAAAGGCGCAGCTTGCCGTCGGTGTCGAACACATAGCTCGCCGCCGTATGGTCCATCGTGTAGCTGTCGGGGGTCTTGCCGGGCACCTTCGCGTAGTAGACGCGGAAGTCTTTCGCCACTTTCTTCAGCTGTGCCTCGTCAGCGGGACGCAGGCCTACGAAGGTCGGATTAAACGCGGAGACGTATTGCCCAAGCAGGGCGGCAGTGTCGCGCTCAGGATCGACGGTGACGAACAGTACTTGAACGCGCTTGGCGTCGTCGGGACCGAGTTGCTGCAGCGCTTGTGAGAGCTCGGCCATCGTGGTGGGGCAAACATCCGGGCAATGCGTGTAGCCGAAAAACAGCACGACGACCTTGCCTTTGTAATCCGCCATTGTGCGAATCTTGCCCGACGTGTCCGGCAACGAGAAGTTGCTTCCAAACTGGGTATTGCCGGTCAAGTCCAGGTTCTGGAACGCTGGCGGCTGCTTGCCGCAGCCCGCCACGAACAATGCGCTGCCGAGCGCGCAGGCAATCACAGCGGCACGCGCCGCACGCGCGAAGCGGGCATTGAGCATGGTATTACGCGCCGATCACAACGCGCACATAGTGGTCGACCAGCAGCGCGGCAAACAGCAGCGACAGATAGACGATCGAGTATCGGAAGGTCCGGCGCGCCAGATTGTCGGAGTACTCGAGGTAGATCTTCCACGCGTAGGCGAGAAACACCGCGCCGAGCACTACGGCCGCTGCAAGGTAGAGCACGCCGCTCATGCCGGAGATGAACGGCATCATAGTCACGGCGAACAGAATTACTGTGTACAACAGAATATGCAGCCGCGTGTACTTTTCGCCGTGCGTGTTCGGCAGCATCGGCAAGCCGGCGTTTTCATAATCTTTGCGGCGGTACAAGGCGAGCGCCCAGAAGTGCGGCGGCGTCCATACGAAAATGATCAGCACGAGAATCCATGCGTCGCCCGGCACCTGACCGGTGACGGCGGCCCAGCCGAGCGCCGGTGGCATCGCACCCGACGCGCCGCCGATCACGATGTTCTGCGGCGTGGCCGGCTTGAGCAGCAGCGTATAGATGACGGCATAGCCGACGAACGTGGCGAGCGTGAGCCACATGGTCAGCGGATTGGCGAACGTGTAAAGCGTCCACATGCCGAGGCCGCCGAGCACGGCCGAGAACAGCAGAATTTGCGTAGTGGTAATTTCGCCGCGCGCCGACGGACGCCACGACGTGCGCCGCATTTTCGCGTCGATTTTTTGTTCGACGAGGCAGTTGATTGCAAACGCCGCACCGGCGAGCAGCCAGATGCCGACGGTGCCGCCGATCAGAACGGTCCAGGGCACCATGCCGGGTGTCGACAGAAACATGCCGATGACGGCACAGAACACGGCAAGTTGCGTAACGCGCGGCTTGGTCAGCGCAATGTACTGCGAGATCCGGCTGCCGGGCGTATGAGGGAGTGTTGTGCTGTCCATGTGGGGTCACGCTGGCGCGGCATCGCGCGCAGGCAACACGGCGCGGCCGGGACGGCTATAAGCGATTCGAAAGTTTAACATAACGAGCAGGAGCAACAGGATCGCCGCGCCTCCGTTATGAGCTACCGCAATTGGCAGCGGCCATTGCAGAACGATGTTCGACAATCCGGTGACGAACTGGATCAGCACCACCAGCAAAACGCCGTTCGCCGGACGCCGCAGCGACTCGAAGCGGCGCAATTGAAGCGCGAACCACACGAGGTAGCCGACGACCACGAGCGCGAAGGTGCGGTGCGTCCAGTGAATCGCTACCAGTGCATCTTGCGTGATCATGTCGCCGCTGCTTGTCATGCCGAGCGCACGCCACAGGTGAAAACCGTGCGAGAAGTCCATCGGCGGAACCCATTGGCCGTTGCAGGTGGGGAAATCCGTACACGCGAGCACCGCGTAGTTCGTGCTGACCCAGCCGCCCAACGCGATCTGCACAATCAACAGCACGAGACCCGCGACCGCGGCGCCGCGCCAACGCGCGGCTTCCGGCTCATACGCGGGCAAGGGCGTCTGGCGCGCGGCCAGCCAGCCGAGCGTGCCCAGCAGCGCGAGACCGAGCAGCAAGTGCGTCGTCACGATGACCGGTTGCAGCTTCATTGTCACCGTCCATGCGCCGAACGCGCCTTGCACGAGAATCAGCAGCAGCAGCGAAGTCGGCCACCAGGGCGACACGTGCAGCGGACGCCGCTTGATGCGCGCGGTCCATGCAATCACCGTCTGCGCGATGATCAGCACGCCGATCGCCATCGCGAAGTAGCGGTGGATCATTTCGATCCACGCCTTGGTCATGCTGACGGGGCCGGTGGGCATCGCCTGATGCGCGGCGGTGATCGCAGCATGCGCGATAAATGGCGACGACGTGCCATAGCAGCCGGGCCAATCCGGGCAGCCGAGCCCCGAGTCGGTCAGACGCGTGAAGCCGCCGAACATCACGAGGTCGAGCGTGAGGAAAGTGGTGAGCCACACGAGCTTGCGGAATTTGTTGTCGTCGGCCTTGACCCACACATAAGACAGCGGCAACAACGCAATACACAAGCCGATCAGACCCAATTGCAGTACGAACATCTTCTCTTACCCTGGTTGCGGCATCAGCCGATGCTCGACCATTTCAGCAGCTTGGTCACGTCGCCCTTGATCTTGCTCGGGTTCGGGTCTTTCGGGAAACGCATCATCAAATTGCCGTTCGGATCGACCATATAGATATGGTCGGTGACCTTGGTGCCGTTCGCGGTCGGCAGCCACGCCGACACCTGCGCCGGATCGGCAAGCAGCATGTTGGTGTCGGGATAAGCCTTTTGTATCACGTCCGCCACGTTGCCCGCACCTGTACGAAGCCACACTTCTACGACGCGCTCGCGTTCCGGGCCCTGTGCCGCGCGGATTTGCCGCATGAAGTAGAGCTTCGTCACGCATGCTTTGTCGCAGGCGGTGTCGTCGACGGAGATCAGCAGCCAGTGGCCACGCAACGTGGCGAGTTTGAGCGGTTTGCCGTCTTCGCCAGTGACGACGAGCGACTCGGGAATCGGCCGCTGCGGTTCGACGAGCGTGCCGTAACTGGTGCTGCCGCCGCTCGGCTTCACCACGTAGTACATGAAATAGGACACGGCAATGGGCGCCGCGCAGACGACCGCGAGCAGCAGCAGGACCCAGCGGCCGCGCTCCCAGGAGCCCTTGCCGTTGGGCTGACCGGGCATCGGCTTGGCGGCGGTCGGTTTGCGGGCTTGCTGCGAATGGGGAGATGGCGTCGACACTACATAACCTCTTTCAATAATTTGTGCGGCTCGCCCAGGTCGTGGAGAGCCGCGCCGGGCACGCGCTGCATCACACGATGGGCGCCTGCTGTTTTCTGGCCGCGCGGCGCGCGGCGTATAGGCCGAAGGCCAAAGCCGCGACCGCCATGCCCCACCACTGGAACATGTAGCCGTAGTTGCGCTCGACGCCGTTGGTTGGAGCCGGCCAGTCGCGCACGAGTTTATCGCCGACGTCGTTCAATTGCTGTATCACGAACGATTGCAAGGGCAGTCCGGTCTCGGCGGCATACGCGGCGACGTCGAGATTCTGGCGAATCGCCTGATGCGCGGCCGATCCGCCCTGCCCCAGTTCAAACGCGCGCGACGCATCCGCACGCGCAATTCCTTCTATCTCGATTTCGCCCTGGGGCGTAGTGTACGGCGCGATCGTCTCGCGATTATTGATGTTACGCGGCAACCAGCCCCGATTGACGAGCACATAACCGCCGCCGGTGAGTTTAAAAGGCATCACCACGTAAAAACCCGGCTGGTCGTTATACGGACGATTATCGAGGTACACGACCTTGTCAGCGACAAACGTGCCGCGCGCTTTCACGCGATGGAATTCGATGTCCTTCAATGCGACCGGCGCACTGGTGACGGGTTGCGCGGGCGCGTTCTCAAACTGCGTGATGCGTGCCTCGAGTGCTTCTTTCTGATGCGCGCGGTCGCGCTGCCAGAAGCCGAGCCGCAAGGTCACCGCGACCACGAGCAGGATCAGCAACGCCGGAACGAGCCGGATCTTCATCGACGACACTCCAGGTGCTGCTTGAACGGGCGGGCGAACGTGGGGCAAACGCCGGCGCGCGGTGAGATAATGATCACCTTGCCTTCGCGCTTTTCCGTTTCAGCAGCTTCCATGCACATTCTCGTTCCCATCGCCTTCGTCCTGATCATCGCCAGCATGGTGTCGGCGCTGTACTTCATGATGCATGACAAGGGCAAAACCAAGCGGATGGTCTGGTCGCTCGCCACGCGAGTCGGACTTTCGATCTCGCTGTTCCTCTTCATCCTCTTTGCGTACTGGATGGGCTGGATTCACTCAACCGGCATTCCGTACGGGCGCTGAGCCTCGCGTCACCATCACTGCGCTATAAACAAAACGCCGCCCTGACGGGGTCGAGGGCGGCGCTTCATCAATCCTGCTCACTACGCGTGCGCGGTGTTCCGATGGACGCTGCGCGACGGCCCCCGCGCGCTCCGGTATAACCGGCTGCGGCGCGGGCCAATCAGTCTTACAGCCAGTACACGACGACGTAGAGTCCGAGCCAGACGACGTCCACAAAGTGCCAGTACCAGGCCGCGCCTTCGAACGCAAAGTGGTGTTCCGCCGTGAAGTGGCCGCGAATCATTCGCACCAGCACCACCGCGAGCATCGTGCCGCCGAGGAACACGTGAAAACCGTGGAAGCCCGTCAGCAGGAAGAACGTGGAGCCGTACACGCCCGAAGCCAGCGTCAGGTTCAGTTCGTTATACGCGTGGAAATATTCGAAGCCCTGCAAGAACAGGAAGCACACGCCCAGCACGAGCGTAGCTGCCAGCCAGATGATGGCCTTCTTGCGATGATCTTCACGCAGTGCGTGGTGCGAGACCGTCAGCGTGGCGCCCGACGAAAGCAGCAGCGCCGTGTTGATGGTCGGCACCGGCCATGGCGTCATGGACTTGAAGGTCGACACGAGCGACGCGGGACCGTTGTTGGGCCACACCGCCGAGAAATCCGGCCAGATCAGCTTGTAATCGAGACTCGCCAGTTCGTGCAGCGCGATTGCGCGTGCGTAGAAGAGCGCGCCGAAGAAAGCGCCGAAGAACATCACTTCGGAGAAGATGAACCAGCTCATGCTCCAGCGGTATGACTTGTCGACATTCTTGCCGTACATGCCGCCTTCGGATTCGGCAATCGCGTCGCCAAACCAGTGCCACAACGTAAAGAGCAGCCACAACAGGCCGACCACAACGCCGATCGGCGCCCAGTCATGTTCGTTGATCCACGCCGCAAGCGATCCGAGCATGACCAGCAACCCAGCGGCGGCGCTGATCGGGTGCCGCGACGGATGCGGTACGAAATAGTACGGGCTCTCGTTTTGACCGCTCATTCTTGATTCTCCACTTCAGTCCAGTTGTTCCGGAAGCTCCGGCTGCATCTTCGGCGGCGCGTGTGTACCGCACCGCTTCACTCTAATTCGTGGGCGCTGCTACGCCCGTACCACATGCATGCGCAATGTCAGCCCACCACCGCGCGTACCACCAGAATCAGCACGCCGATGAAAATCGCCGTGCTGATCAACGCCGCGATAATGACGTGCACCGGGTTCAGTTGCGTTGCGTCGGCTTCAAGATCGCGCCGCTTGCGCACGCCGAAAAACGACCAGAACACCGCCTTCATCGACTGGCCAAAACTGCTTTTGCGCGGGCCGCCGCTGTTATCGCTCATTGTTGTCTTCCTTCGCCGGCGGCATGAGCCGTCAGGCGGGATTGGCAGCAGTTGCCGCCGTCTCGGCCGGGAGCGCCGCGCTTCCGACCTTCGCCGTTGCCGGCGTGTTCAACTCGAAAAACGTGTACGACAACGTGATCGTTTTCACGTCCTTCGGCAACTTCGGATCGACGACGAACACGACCGGCATCCGCTTCGTCTGATTCGCCGTCAACGTCTGCTGCGTAAAACAGAAGCACTCGATCTTCTTGAAGTACTCAGTTGCCTGCTTTGGCGCGTAGCTCGGAATGGCTTGCGCCTGGATCGTGCGCGCCTGTTCGTTGCTCACCTCGTACATCACCGTTGTCACTTCGCCCGGATGCACGTCCATGCTGCGCTGTTCCGGCTTGAAACCGAGCGGGCCGCGCGCGTTCGCATCGAATTCGATCGAAACCGTACGGCTCATGTCGACCTGCGTATTCTTCGCCTCGCGCACCGTTGCATCGCGCTGCACCAGGTTGTTGATGCCGGTGATCTGACAGATCGCGCGGTACATCGGCACGAGCGCAAAACCAAAACCGAACATCATCAACGCGACGACGAACAGCTTGACCAGCATCGAACGGTTGAAAGAGCGATCGGCCTGAGCCGGCGGTTGCGTCGACATCTCAATCCTCAACAAACCTGCAAACTACACCTGGACCGGTTCCGTCAGGAAAACCAACCCTGATTGATGATGACGCTCGCGAAAAATACCGCTGCGATTGCGAGCAGCACAAGACCGATCCGCCTGTTGCTCGCCCGAATCTGCTCCGGCGTACGTCTTTCCTGTGAATTGCGCGTCATGCTCGAGTTTCTGAATACCTGATTACTGCCATTGCCGCGCTTTCGCGGCCGTCCGGTCCGGGCGACGACGCAATCGCGTCGCCACGGAACCGGCTACTTCGCTAAACGACAATTACTCGACGGTCGGCGGGTTTTCGAACGTGTGGAACGGAGCCGGGCTCGGCACGGTCCACTCGAGGCCCGTTGCGCCGTCCCACGGCTTGTCGCCCGCTTTTTCGTGGTCGCCGCCGCCGCGATACGCAGGCAACGCCACCGCGAACAGGAAGTACACCTGCGCAAGACCGAAGCCGAACGCGCCAATCGAAATCACCTGATTCCAGTCGGTAAATTGAGCCGGATAGTCGGCGTAGCGACGCGGCATGCCTGCAAGACCGACGAAGTGCATCGGCAGGAACGCGAGGTTGAAGAAGAACATCGACGCCCAGAAGTGAATCTTGCCGCGGGTTTCGTTGTACATCCACCCGGTCCACTTCGGCGCCCAGTAGTACCAGCCCGAGAACAACGCGAAGAGCGACCCCGCCACCAGCACGTAGTGGAAGTGCGCGACCACGAAGTAAGTACCGTGATACTGGATGTCGAGCGGCGCCATGGCGAGCATCAGGCCCGACAGGCCGCCGAACGTGAACACCAGCAGGAAGCCGACCGCGAACAGCATGGGCGTTTCGAAGGAGAGCGAACCGCGCCACATGGTAGCGACCCAGTTGAACACCTTCACGCCAGTCGGCACGGCGATCAGCATGGTCGCGTACATGAAGAACAGCTGGCCCGTTACCGGCATGCCGGTTGCGAACATGTGGTGCGCCCAGACCATGAACGACAGAATCGCGATCGACGACGTTGCGTACACCATCGAGCTATAGCCGAACAGCGGCTTGCGCGAGAACGCCGGAATGACCTGCGACACGATCCCGAACGCCGGCAAGATCATGATGTACACCTCGGGGTGCCCGAAGAACCAGAAGATATGCTGGTACATGACCGGGTCGCCGCCGCCCGCCGCGTTGAAGAACGACGTGCCGAAGTGGCGATCGAACAGCACCATGGTGATCGCGCCAGCCAGAACCGGCATCACGGCGATCAGCAGGTACGCAGTGATCAGCCAGGTCCAGACGAACATGGGCATTTTCATCAGCGTGAGGCCGGGCGCGCGCATGTTCAGGATCGTCACGACGATGTTGATCCCGCCCATGATCGACGAAGCGCCCATAAGGTGGACCGCGAAAATCGCGAAGTCCATGCCCGGGCCCATCTGCGTGGACAGCGGCGCGTACAGTGTCCAGCCCGCGGCGGTTGCGCCGCCCGGCGAGAAGAACGAACCGACCAGCAGAACAGCCGCCACCGGCAGAAGCCAGAAGCTGAAGTTGTTCATGCGGGCAAAAGCCATGTCCGATGCGCCGATCTGCAGCGGCACCATCCAGTTCGCGAAGCCGACGAACGCCGGCATGATCGCGCCGAACACCATGATCAGCCCGTGCATGGTGGTCAACTGGTTGAAGAACTCGGGGCGCATGATCTGCAGGCCCGGCTCGAACAATTCGGCACGAATCATCAGCGCCATCACGCCCCCGGAGAGGAACATGGTGAACGAGAAGATCAGGTACAGCGTACCGATGTCCTTGTGGTTGGTTGCGAACAGCCAACGACGCCAGCCATGCGGCGTTTCGTGGGCATGGTCGCCGTGCACGTGCTCGTGGCCCGCGACTACATCGTGTCCGATGCTAGACATGACAATCTCCTAAAGCGAATACTGCGGTGCTGACCGTGACACGTCAGGCAGCCGGGCTGATCTGAACACGCCGGGCTTCTTTCGCGTCGCTGCCGCCCGTGATCGTTTCCGGCTTCTTCAAAATAATATGGTCTTCGGCGATGCCGGCTGCTTTCAACGCGTCGCGCACGGCTTCCGCACGGCTCTTCGCAAGCTTCGCGTTCGTGTCCGCGGAACCGCTGGCGTCGGTGAAGCCAGACAGCGTGAACTTCGCGTCCGGATGCGCCTTCGCGTAAGCCGCGGCTGCTTCGACCGCCGCTTTCGCGTCGGCGGGCAGCGTGCTCTTGCCGGTATCGAAGTAGACGCTCGCCGGCAATGCAGCTTGCGATGCCGCCGCGCTTTCCGAACCCGCGGACGCTGCCTGCGCACCCGATGCTTCCGAAGCCGCAGCACCCGACGCCGCTTCCGCGCCGCTCGCCGCCGCGCCTGCGTCGGCCAGATGGTTGCCGCCTTCCGGCAGTTTGCCGTTACGGGCGTCTGCAACCTGCTTCGGCTGGAGAATGTCGCCGGTGTGGTTGCCCCACGAATTACGTTCGAACGTAACCACCGAGGCAATCTCTACGTCGTTCAGCGTAGGTGCCCACGAAGGCATTGCATTCTTGCCCTTCAACACGATGCTGACGTGCTCTGCAATCGCGCCGTTCGCAACCTTGCTGCCGTCGAGCGCCGGGAATGCGCCCGCGCCCTTGCCGGTAGGCTGATGGCAGACCGCGCAGTTCGCTGCATAGACCTTGCCGCCGCGCTCCATCAACTCGGCCATCGTATAAGTCTTGTTCGGATCGTCCTGACCCGCCGCCATTTTCTTCTTCTGCGCGTCGACCCACTTCGCGTAGTCGTCGGTGGAGAGCACTTCGACCACCACCGGCATGAACGCGTGTTCCTTGCCGCAGAGTTCGGTACAGAAGCCGCGGAAGGTACCGACCTTGTCAGCCTTGAACCACGTGTCGCGCACGAAACCAGGAATCGCGTCCTGCTTCACGCCGAAGGCCGGCACGTACCAGGAGTGGACCACGTCGTTGGCGGTGGTGATGATGCGGATTTTCTTGCCGACCGGCACGACCAGCGGATTGTCGACTTCTTGCAGATACGTAGTGGAAATCGGCTGACGGCCGTCGGTTTCGGCACGCGGCGTGGCCAGCGTGGAGAGGAAGTTGATACCCTCGCCCGGACCCTTCACGTAGTCGTAACCCCACTTCCACTGGTAGCCCGTGACCTTGATGGTGACGTCGGCATTGGTCGTGTCCTTCATTGCGACAACCGTCTTGGTGGCCGGCAACGCCATCAGCACGACGATGACGAACGGCACGATCGTCCAGATGATTTCGACGGTGGTGCTTTCGTGGAAATTCGAAGCCTTGTGGCCTTTCGATTTGCGGTGGGCAAAGATCGAATAGAACATCACAGCGAACACGCCGATGAAAATCACCGTGCAAAGAATCAGCATGAACGTGTGGAGGCTGTAGAGCTCCTCAGCGATTTTAGTCGCAGGCGGCTGGAGATTGATCTCGTTGACGGCAGGGCCGCCCGGAACATCGCCCACTGCCAGGGCGGCACCGGCGAAAAGCAGTCCGCTCATCGCCAGCACGCCCATGAGCGCTCGCTTGATTGTTTTCATAGCTTCCTTACCCAAAATTTCCATTCAAACCCTCGACCCCGCTGACCCCGTGACGGGCTGCCCGCGCTCCCCGTGAACGCCGCATGACCGGACGCGCCTAACAACGCGCGAGCCAGATACGCAACTCGCGGGCGAACTGCGCGCGCCGGTGCTGCGCGAGATGCTGCCCGATCATGATCGTCTCGCCGCGCGAGACCAGCTTGATCTGATCACGCGGTGTTGCGCCAGCCTCGATCCGCACCCAGCGCGGATTGAACTCGAACTGCGTGACCTGCTCGGCGCTCACCTGTTCGATTACAAGCCGGTTCTGAAACAACCGGATGCGTTCGTAATCGACAGCGTGGCGCGCATACATGGCAAACGCGACGCCCACCGCCAGCAATTCGATACCGGTGAACGGCAACACCAGCCAGGCGCCGACCAGAACCAGCATGAAAGCAATTGCCAACGAGAACAACGCGAGCGACACATAGAAACACACGAACTGCCGCGGCGACATGGAGCAGTTGCGTTTCATGGTCCAGTCCTTCAGGACCGGTTCTGAATCCGCCAGCAGACCTGATGCATCCATCGCTGCCTCCCGCCGAACGTCAACAACGCGTCACCAAGTCGTCAACAACGCGCCACCAACGGCCGCCTGCAATGCCCGACAGTGACCTCAACCCGCGACCTCATATTCCGGCCGCCCAACCGCCACCGCGCCAACTCGTGTTGCAGCCCGTGCCTCGGGCCTGCCGCCCCAAATGTGGGAACTCCGGGCGACAAACTGACGCATTATAGGCGCGATCCATAGCATCCACAAGCAAGCCCCGACCGCCTCACAAGCCAGGCGCGACAAGCCTCCGCGCCGTTTTGCCGCACCTTTTGCACGTCTTTGAAAGCGGTAATTTCAGACATAACAGATGTCCTCTTTACCTCTTTAGCGATTCCTCGACGAGCCTCGCCCAATGTCCTCTATTCGCACGATGCCGTGCCCTTCCGCCGTCGTGCGCGGCACCGCTTTCCATGCGTGTCCGTAGATCACCTCGAAGGTCAGCGCGATTGTTCCGTCGCCGCGCCGACGCGCTTCGAGCGCTGCCAGCAACGCTCTGTGCAACCGCCGTGCCGCCGCGCCCGACGACTCTTCGCGCTCGAACGGATACGCGCCCCAACGGCGTACGTCCGCGAGCAGCGACTCGGGCGACTTATAGGTGATTGTGATGGTTTCCTGATCCATCACGGGAATTTCGAAACCGCTTTCGACCAGCATGTCGCCAAGGTCATGCATGTCGACAAAGTCGATCACATGCTTGCGCGAGCCGACGCCGTGCGCCGCTTCCACTTCGGCGTATGCGCCGCGCAACTCTTTCAGGGTGTCGGGTCCGAGGGTACTGAACATCAGCAGCCCATTCACCTTGAGCACGCGCTGCCACTCAGGGAATACGAGGTCCGGGCGCGAGTGCCAGTGCAGTGCGAGATTGGACCAGATAAATTCGAAGGCGCCAGCCGCGAAAGGCAGCGCGGAAAAGTCCGCCTGCGCGAAGCGCGGACCGCGTGCGCCAAGCGCCTTGCCCAGCGTGGCCGGCAAGAAGCGCCGCCAGCTCGTATCGCCGGAATCGTGGCGCAGCGCGCGTGTGAGCATGCCGCGCGACAGGTCCGAGCCGAACACCGGCGCTTCCGGAAAGCGCTCACGCAATGCAGGAATGTCTTCGCCTGCACCGCAACCGGCATCGAGCACGCTTGCCGGCGCGACCTTGATGTAATCGAGACGCTCGCGCATGCGCTGCGCGATCTCGCGCGGCAGGAAGGCGACGTCGTCGAAAGTCGTTGCACGGCGGTCGAAAATCCGCCTGAGGCGCTGGGAATCGTAGGCCGGACGGCCTGATTGAGCGGAAGTTGGGGACATGGGTGTCGTACTGGCGTAGAGCCCGAAGTATACTCGTTCGCTTCCTCCGCTTCAGTGCGAACGGCCTTTGCGGCCGCCAGTGCATGACATTCCGAGCATATTTTTCGTCGTCAGCCAGTCCGTTCACGCGATTCGCGCGCGGCGTGCGTTCGGCGTGGCCGCATGCAATGCACGCGATCCTACCGAACGCGTGCGCTCTGTGCGGCAATTTGTCGCACAGCACGCTGTGCCTCTTTTGCGACGAATCCTATTGGAATGAGAGTGCATTGCGTTGTTGCGTCTGCGCCGTGCCGCTGACCTTCGCGCGAAGGGAACAGCACGCGTCTTATCGCTGCGCAGATTGCGTCGTCGAAAGACCGCCGTTCGACACAACGTTCGCGCTCGCCGACTATCGCGCGCCGCTCGACGCGCTCGCGGTCGGCCTTAAGTTTCGCGCCCAGTTGATGCTGGCGCGCGAATTCTCGCGGCGGCTTGCCCGTCTCGCGCAAGATACCTGGCAAGAGCCGTCCGACTGCCCCGATGTCATCGCTCCGGTACCGCTCGCAGACCGGCGCCTCAGAGAACGCGGCTATAACCAGGCATGGCAGATCGCCAGAGCGCTGGCTCGCTCGCTGAAGGTGCCGGCCAACCCGACTCTGTTGCGCCGCGTGATCGACACCGCGCCGCAGTCGCGGCTCGATCTCGACGCGCGCCGCCTCAACGTGGGCCGTGCATTCCAGCTTGCTGGCAGAGTCGAAGGACTGCACGTAGGCATTGTCGACGATGTAATGACGACCGGCGCAACGCTCGAAGCGCTCGCCCGCACGCTGAAGGCAGCCGGTGCGCGGCGCGTCACGAACTTCGTCGCACTGCGCACACCGAAAAACTAGTTTCTACCTGATCACTCTATGTTCAACGTCGTTCTTGTCGAACCGGAAATTCCGCCCAATACCGGCAACGTCATCCGCTTGTGCGCCAACACGGGTGCGCGGCTGCATCTGATCGAGCCGCTCGGCTTTCCGCTCGACGACGCCAAGCTGCGCCGCGCCGGCCTCGACTATCACGAGTACGCGCAAATGAACGTGCATGCCGACTGGGCCGCCTTCATAGCGAAAGAGTCGCCGGACCCGTCGCGCACGTTCGCGTTCACCACGCGCGGCTCGGGCCGCTTTCACGAGCACGCGTTCCAATCGGGCGACTGGTTCGTGTTCGGCGCGGAAACGCGAGGCTTGCCCGACTCGGTGCTCGAACAGTTTCCCAACGAACAGCGCGTGCGCCTGCCGATGCGTCCCGGCAACCGCAGTCTGAACCTGTCGAATACCGTCGCGATCGTGGTGTTCGAAGCGTGGCGTCAAACAGGTTTCGACGGCGGCGCCTGACGGCGCTGCAACTCCGCCTGATAACGCTCGAACATCGCGTGATCGAAGCAGGCGAAGATCACCTGTTCGAGTTGCGGCATGCGAGGTAGATTTTCGATTACCGTTTGGACCGCGATACGAACTGCTTCATCGGCAGGAAAACGGTAGATGCCGCAACTGATCGCGGGAAATGCAATGCTCGCGCAGTTCGCCTCGCGCGCCACCTCGAGCGAGCGCTGATAACAGGACGCCAGCAGATCGGCCTCGCCATGCGTGCCGCCGCGCCAGACCGGGCCCACCGCGTGAATCACATAGCGCGCCGGCAGATGGTAGCCGCGCGTGAGCTTCGCGTCGCCTGTCGCGCAGCCGCCAAGCGCTTCGCATTCGCCCAGCAATTCCTTGCCTGCAGCGCGATGAATCGCGCCGTCCACACCGCCGCCGCCGAGCAAGGACGTATTGGCTGCGTTGACAATGGCGTCGACGTCGAGAGTCGTGATGTCGGCCACGCGTGCCTCCAGCGTGCAACCACCGATATTGAGCATATGAGCCTCGCTGATCCGTAGCGTCGATAGACGATGGACAGCGAGTGCAGACAGCCGTTCAGCGTTGTTACACGCCAAACGGCTGACAGGCAGCGCGCCCGGAAACCTGGGCGGCTTATTCGGCCTTCGAATCGCGCCGCAGCAGGGCGCTGACGGCGTCGCGCGGCGCAACGCCGTCGAACAGCACGGCACAGACCGCCTGCGTGATCGGCATGTCGATTGCATGAGCACGCGCGATCGCGAGAACCGCTTGCGCGCAACGCACGCCTTCGGCCACATGGCCCAAGCCGCCGAGAATATCGGCAAGCGAACGGCCTCCGGCAAGCTGCACGCCGACCGTGCGGTTGCGCGACAGATCGCCGGTCGCGGTGAGAATCAGATCGCCGAGCCCCGTCAAACCGGTGAACGTCTCCGCGCGACCGCCGAGCGTCACGCCGAGACGCGACATTTCCGCGAGTCCGCGCGTGATCAGCGCCGCGCGCGCGTTCAGACCGAGACCCAGACCGTCGGCGATTCCCGTTGCAATCGCCAGCACGTTCTTCACCGCGCCGCCCACTTCTACGCCGACGATGTCGTCGCCCGTATAAATGCGCATCGCGCCGTGATGAAACGCCGCAACCGTACGCTCGCGACAGACCGCCGAAGCACTCGCGATGGTCAACGCAACCGGCAAGCCCTGGCCGACTTCGCGCGCGAAACTCGGCCCCGACAACACACCATTGCTGCCGTGCGAGGGCAGTTCGGCCGCGACCACCTGATGCGGCAACAACTGCGACTCCGCCTCGAAACCTTTGCAGAGCCACACGATATGCGCGGGCACTTTGCCCGCATCGCGCATCGACTGGAACAGGGTGCGCAGTCCGGCCACGGGCGTGGCCACGACGCATAACGCGTCGTCGGCGAGCGCGTGGTCGAGCGCTGCGTTCAGGTCCGCTTCGTAGCGAAGCGCCGACGGCAAGGCAACGCCCGCCAGATAGCGGGCGTTTTCGTGCGAAGCGGAGAGATCTGCGACCAGCGCGGGCTCGCGCGCCCACAACAGCGTGTCGTGCCTGACGGCCAGATGGCCGGCGAGGGCCGTGCCCCATGCGCCGGCTCCGAGGACAGCAACCTTCATAGCCGGCACTGCCTGCGACACTTAATGCGTGACGCCGTTTTGCGCTGCGCCGTCCTGGCCGCCCATCTGCGCGAGACGTTGCTCATAGAGCGCCTGGAAGTTGATTTCGGCGAGGTGAATCGGCGGGAAGCCGGCGCGCGTGATGGCGTCGGCGATGTTCGAGCGCAGGTACGGGAACAGGATGGTCGGGCACGCAATGCCGACGAGCGGATCGACCTGTTCAGCGGGAATGTTGCGAATGTCGAAAATGCCCGCTTGCTTGGCTTCGATCAGGAACGCGACCTTGTCCGACACCTTGGCCGTCACGGTGCCCGTCACGAGAATTTCGAACACGGTTTCGGCGAGGCGCTCGGCCTTCACGTCGACTTCCACTTCCACCGACGGCATTTCCTGCTCGAGGAAAATGGCCGGCGAATTGGGCTGCTCGAGCGACATGTCCTTCAGATAAATGCGCTGGATGTTGAAGAACGGCTGGTTGTTCTCGTCGGACATGATTGAGTGATTCCCTGATAGATATGCGTAGCGGCGGCCCATGAAGTCACGGGTCGCCAGATAGTTGCGGCGCGCCGCCTGCCCTCGCGGGGCGACGATGCGCCGGCTTGTATTTCACCCGCCGCTTCCCGCGCCCAACGGCGCGAGAACTCAGGCGGCTGCCAGCAGAGGCGTCAGACCGCCCGCGCGATCGAGCGCGGAGAGATCGTCATACCCGCCGACGTGCGTCTCGCCGATGAACACCTGCGGCACCGTGCGACGACCGGTCCGGGTCATCATTTCCTCACGACGGGCCGGGTCCTTGTCGATCAGTACTTTTTCGATATTCTCGACGCCGCGCGACTTTAAAAGACGTTCGGCCATCTGGCAATACGGGCACACCTGCGTGCTGTACATGATCACTTTGTTCACTTGGCTACTCCTTGTTTCACAACCGGCATGCCGGCTTTCTGCCAGGCGTCGACGCCGCCTTCCAGAACGTGGACTTCCGCATATCCCGCATCCTGCACGATACGCGCCGCCTTGTTCGACTGCTGGCCGGTCTGACAAACCAGCAGCACGGGGTTGTTCTTATTCTTCACCAGTTGCGCGACCTTTGCTTGCAACTCGGCGAATTCCAGGTGCCGTGCCGCGGGCAAATGCCCTTTGGCGAAGTCAGCCGGCGGACGCAGATCGATGACCGCCGCATTGCGCCGATTGATCAATTGCGTGGCTTCGGCGGCCGACAGGCCACCACGGCCGCGCCGGCTGATGGTCGGCCACAGCAGCAACCCACCGGAGATGAGGACGATCGCAATGAGGACAAGGTTTGTGTAATCAGTGAAAAACTTCACGGAAGATCCGCCGAAAAAGAGAGAAATCGGAAAGGGCAATCCGGGCATTATAAAATAAGCGTCTGACGCGATGGCGGCGCTCCTCTACGTGCGCCGGGCAGCGCTTACCGCTTCCTTACTACCGACCGGCAATCTTATGTACAAACTCGTTCTCATCCGCCACGGCGAATCGACGTGGAACAAGGAAAACCGTTTCACGGGCTGGGTCGACGTCGACCTCACCGAACACGGCAACCGCGAAGCGCAGCAGGCGGGCGTGCTGCTGAAGGAATCCGGCTATTCGTTCGACATCGCTTACACGTCCGTGCTCAAACGCGCTGTCCGCACGTTGTGGCATGTGCAGGATCAGATGGATCAGATGTACATACCCGTCGTGCATTCGTGGCGTCTGAACGAGCGTCACTACGGCGCGCTGTCGGGTCTGAACAAGGCCGAAACCGCAGCGAAATTCGGCGACGAACAGGTGCTGGTCTGGCGCCGCAGCTACGACACGCCGCCGCCTGCGCTCGAACCGACGGACGAGCGCGCGCCGTACAACGATCCGCGCTACGCCAAGGTGCCGCGCGAACAGCTGCCGCTCACCGAGTGCCTGAAGGACACGGTGGCGCGCGTGCTGCCGCTGTGGAACGAGTCGATTGCGCCGGCCATCAAGTCGGGCCGCAAGGTGGTGATCGCGGCGCACGGCAACTCGATCCGCGCATTGGTGAAGTACCTCGACAACATCTCGGACGAGGACATCGTCGGGCTCAATATTCCGAACGGCGTGCCGCTCGTCTATGAACTGGACGAGAACCTGAAGCCGCTGAAGCACTACTATCTGGGAGACCAGGAAGCGATCGCGAAGGCGCAGGCCGCAGTCGCGAAGCAAGGCAAGGCGGGCTGATTCCGCTGCGCCGCCAGTTGCAGCGTGAAGGCAACCTAACTGACTTTCGCCGCGTCGCAGCGCTTCTTTGTTAAAGATCGTTGCGGCGACGGTCACCGCAAGCGCCGCGGCGCGCCACAAACGGACCACGCCGACCGGCAAGACGTACCGGTCAGCGCGGTCCGCTTTCCTCGATCGCCGCCATTCTCATCGCGATCCACTTCCACTGTTACCGCACATTACTTCGACGTCGCGCGTGCGTTGCGCCGAACCCGGCACGCTTCGCGCTGTCGAATCACGATTGCCTGCGCCGCGCCCTGAGTTGGCGGGTGTGCAGTTATACTTGTCCGTCCCCATCTCTATCGACGCTGCCACGCGCTTCCGACCGCAACAGACTCTATGCGAAAGAACCTGAAAAATATCGGCCTGATCGCCGCGGGCCTTGCTACCGGTGTATTCGCCACTTTGCAACTTTCGGCCTCGGCCCAGCAGCCCGCCAGCGCCGCCGCCACTCCGTTGCCGCTGGACCAGCTCAGGCTGTTTGCCGAAGTGTTCGGGCAGATCAAGCACGAGTACGTCGAACCTGTCGACGATAAAAAGCTTCTCACCGCCGCAATCAAAGGCATGGTGTCGAGCCTCGACCCGCATTCGTCCTACCTCGACAAGACCGATTACGAGGAACTGCAGGAGCAGACCAAAGGTCGCTTCGCGGGCCTCGGCATTGAAATTTCGTCGGAAGACGGCCTGATCAAGGTGATCTCGCCGATCGAAGACACGCCCGCGTTCCGCGCCGGAATTCGTCCGGGCGACCTGATCACGCGCATCAACGACAAGCCCGTACGCGGCATGACGCTCGACCAGGCGGTCAAGCAGATGCGCGGCGAGCCGGGCACCAAGGTCACGCTTACGATCTTCCGCAAGACCGACGACCGCACTTTCCCGCTCACGGTAACGCGAGCGCTCATCAAGGTGCAGTCGGTCAAGATGAAGATCCTCGCGCCGGGCTATGCGTACGTGCGTATCACCAGCTTCCAGGAACGCACCACGCCGGACCTCGCCGCGAAGCTGCAGGACATCGCGCGTCAGCAGCCGAATCTGAAGGGTCTCGTGCTCGACCTGCGCAACAACGGCGGCGGTCTGCTGCAAAGCGCGGTCGGCGTAGCCGGCGCGTTCCTGCCGCCGAACTCGGTCGTCGTGTCCACCAACGGGCAGATCCCGGATTCGAAGCAGGTCTATCGCGACACTTACGACAACTACCGTCTGCAGTCCTTCGACTCCGACCCGCTGAAAGACGAGGCGCCGATCTTCAAGACCGTGCCCATGATCGTGCTGACCAACGCCTACTCGGCGTCGGCATCGGAGATCGTCGCGGGCGCGCTGCAGGATCAGCATCGTGCGCTGATCGTCGGCAAGACGACCTTTGGCAAGGGCTCGGTGCAGACCGTGCGACCCATGACCGCCGACACGGCGCTGCGCCTGACCACGGCGTATTACTACACGCCGAGCGGCCGTTCTATCCAGAACAAGGGCATCCGTCCTGACATCGCGGTCGATCAGTACGCGGAAGGCGATCCGGACGACGCACTCGTCACGCGCGAAGTCGACTACTCGAATCACCTTGCCAACACGCAAGACCCGAACGAGAAGAAGGAAGCCGAGAAGCGCGAGCAGGATCGCATGGACCAGTTGCGTCAACTCGAAGAGCAGAACGACAAGAAGACGCCGGAACAGCGCCAGAAAGATCGCGAGCGCAAGCCGGTCGAATTCGGTTCCGCCGACGACTTCATGCTGGCCCAAGCCTTGAACAAGCTCGAAGGCAAGCCGGTCCAGGAATCGAAGTCGTTGACCGAGCGCCGTCTCGCGCAGAACAAGCCGGCCACGTCAGCGTCCGCGCCGGTCGCGGTTAAGCCGACGCAACCGGTGCCGGGCGCGTCGGGTGCTGCGCCGGCATCGGCACCGGCTACGCAGAGCAAGTAAGCAGCACGACTCACGTGTCTTCGCGGCGCAAGCCGCCGTGAAGACACGCAGCGAAGAAGACACGCTGGCCCCTCATGAATGACGATCAACTCCTTCGCTATTCCCGCCATATTCTCGTCGACGAAATCGGCATCGAGGCGCAACAGCGCTTTATCGATGCGCACGCGATCATTGTCGGCGCGGGTGGACTGGGTTCGCCTGCCGCGATGTATCTCGCGGCGGCAGGCGTCGGACGCTTGACACTAGTCGATGCCGATACAGTCGATCTCACCAATCTGCAACGGCAGATCCTGCATGTCAGCGCGTCAGTCGGACGCAAGAAGGTGGAGTCCGGCCGCGACACGCTCGCGCAAATCAATCCCGAAGTGACAGTGAACGCGGTGGCCGAACGCGTCGACGACGCGTGGCTCGATTGTCATGTGCCGGCCGCCACGGTGGTGCTCGATTGCACCGACAACTTCGCCACGCGCCACGCGATCAATCGCGCCTGCGTGAAGCATCGCGTACCGCTGGTGTCGGGCGCCGCGTTGCGCTTCGACGGCCAGATCAGCACGTTCGACTTCCGCAGTGAAGCATCGCCGTGCTACGCGTGTGTATTCCCCGAAGACCAGCCGTTCGAGGAAGTCGCGTGCTCGACCATGGGCGTGTTTGCGCCGACGGTCGGCATCATTGGCTCGATGCAGGCAGCGGAAGCGCTGAAGGTCATCGGCGAAATCGGCACGCCGCTTGTCGGCCGGCTGACCATGCTCGATTCGCTGCGAATGGAGTGGACGACCATGCGCATTGCGCGTCAGCCCGATTGCCCGGTATGCGGACAACCCCACTTGCCTTGAACAGACGAACGAAGCCAAAATGAAAAACGCCGCACATGTGCGGCGTTTTTCATTCGAAGCAGACAATGTCGATCAGGCTTGCGCCACGCGCTTAAGCGCAGCTTGCACTTCTTCGGGCTCGAACGAAGCGAGCACATCTGCCACCGGCTTTTCCAACGTCTTCAAATGCGAGCGCAAGACTTCCTGCTTGACCACGAGCAATTGACTCGGATGCATTGAAAACTCGGTGAGGCCCATGCCGAGCAGCAGACGCGTCAGGCTCGGGTCGCCCGCCATCTCTCCGCACACCGACACCGGCACCCCCGCCCGCTTCGCTTCGCGCAACGTGAAGGCAATCAGATGCAGCACCGCCGGATGAAGCGGATCGTACAGATGCGCGACCGAGTTGTCCGCCCGGTCGATCGCCAGCGTGTACTGGATCAGATCGTTTGTGCCGATGGACAGAAAATCCAGCCGCTTGAGAAAGAGCGGCAACGCAATGGCCGCGGCCGGAATCTCGATCATCGCGCCGACCTGCACGTTCGGGTCGTAAGCAATCCCTGCGTCGTCTAGCTGGCGCTTGGCTTCGCGGATCAGGTCCAGCGTTTGATCGATCTCCTGCGCATGCGCGAGCATCGGCACCAGGATCTTCACCGTGCCGAACGCCGACGCGCGCAGAATCGCGCGCAATTGCGTGAGGAACATCTGCGGCTCGGACAAGCTCCAGCGAATTGCCCTGAGCCCCAACGCGGGGTTCGCTGCGGTCTCGTAACCGTCGCCGCCGCTCATCGAATCGAGGGGCTTGTCGGCGCCCACGTCGATCGTGCGAATCGTGACCGGCAGACCGTTCATCAACTCGACCGCGCGCCGGTAGGCTTCGAACTGCTCCTCCTCTTCGGGCATGCGGTGCTTGTGATTCATGAACAGAAACTCGGTGCGGAACAGGCCAACACCGGTCGCGCCGGAGTCGACCGCGGCGCGCGCATCTTCCGGCAATTCGATGTTCGCGCACAGTTCGATACGCGTGCCGCACAGCGTTTGCGTCGGCGAAAATTTGAGGCGCTGCAGCTTGCGCTGCTCAAGCGCTTTTTCGCTCTGCCGGTATGAATATTCCTCCAGCACGATCGGCGCGGGATCGACGATCACAATGCCGTGGTCGCCGTCGACGATGATCAGGTCGTCCTGGCGAATCAGCGCGCTCGCGTGCTGCACGCCGACCGCCGCCGGAATGCCCAGGCTGCGCGCGACGATAGCCGTATGAGAAGTACGCCCGCCGAGATCCGTGACGAAACCCTGAAACGTTTGCGTTTTGAACTGCATCATGTCGGCAGGCGCAATGTCGTGCGCCACCACGATCATTTCGTCGCACGCACCGTGCACGCCATTCACCAGCGAGCCCGACGCGCCCGCCAGCGCCTTCAGCACGCGCTCCACCACTTGCTCGATGTCGGCTTTGCGCTCGCGCAGATATTCGTCTTCGATATCGTCGAAATGGCGCGAGAGCCGTTCGAGCTGTTCGGTCAGCGCCCATTCCACGTTGTAGCGGCGTGTGCGAATCAGATCGATGGTTTCCTGAACGAGCATTGCGTCGTTCAGAATCATTGAATGAACGTTGATGAAAGCGCCCATTTCGCTGGGCGCGTCCGCGGCGAGATCGGCGCGCAGCGCATCGAGTTCTTCATGCACGCGTTGCTGGGCCGCGCGAAATCGCTCGACCTCGCTCTCAATTTGCGCGGGTTCGATCAGATAGTGGTCTACGTCAAGTGCAGCCGGGGCGATCAGATAGGCTCGCCCGATGGCAATACCGCGTGACACGGGAATTCCATGCAGCGTGAACGACACGCGCACCTCCTCTAGTTGTGTGATGCCGCGGCAAACCGCTGCAGTGCTCTCAGACTCTCGTCGTCATTATAAATTCCACGCCGTCGCGCACGTGCGTGAATGCTGTGTGCAATGCAGCACGAAAGACCGTAGTCGTTCCGCTCCATGCATCATTGCATTCGCCGAAGAGGTCCGCGTATTGTCGCGCGCTAAAAAAAACGCCGCGGACAGCCGCGGCGCTTCACTCATCGGTATATCGATTCGCAAGTTCACTGACCTTCGCCAAATTTATCAGCGATCAGTTTCAACAGTGCGTCCATCGCTTCTTTTTCGTCGGGACCTTCTGTTTCGATCAACACCGTGCTGCCGATACCCGCGGCCAGCATCATCACGCCCATAATGCTTTTCGCATTGATACGGCGGCCATTGCGGCTCATCCAGATTTCCGACTGGTAGTTGCCCGCCAGTTGCGTCAACTTGGCCGACGCGCGCGCGTGCAGCCCCAGCTTGTTCACGATAGTCGTTTCCTGTTGCAGCATGTGATGGTCCGAAGCGCTGGTAAGTGTTGTTGTGAAAGTGAAACTGCCAGTCAGTAGTTATGCAGTTGCAATGCGATGCGCTACAGGCCTGCTGGCCCAGCCTTCTGGACAAGTTCCGCGTCGCAAGGCAACGCGGGCAGACAGTCGGCCGAGGCCGCCGACGACTCAGCGGGCGCGGGCGTTGCCGGGCCGATTGCATGAACGCCCTTGGTCGCGCCGGCGAGCGCTTTGTCCACCAGTGTGTCGAGCGGCGTGGCGCGATAACAGACCGCGCGCACGAGCATCGGCAAATTGACGCCGCACAGCACGCGCACGTCGGGCACCGAGGCAAGCCGCCCCGCAATGTTCGCGGGCGTGGCGCCGAACATATCGGTGAGCACGAGTGCGCCGTTCTCTTCTTTCAGACGCGCGATTTCCGACTCGGCGAAAGAAACCATTTGTGCGGGATCGCAATCGGGCGATACGTCGATCACGCCGATGCGAGCCGGCAAGCCACCGTAGATATGCGAAATACAGTCGCGCAACGCGGTGGCGAACGGAGCGTGCGCAATGATCAGAATGCCTGCCATGTCAGCCTTACTGCAAAAATACGGCCCCAAACGTGGATCGGAACCTGTCCGAAACGCTCGCGCTCTCGGCCGGCCGTGGGCCATGAGAGCCGGGAATGCACCACTTCATGAGCGGAATCACAAGCATGACGCCGTGCCGGCGCACGCTGAATCCGCTCGTTTCAGGTCCGCTATTCCTGCCGATGGCCCGGTGCAAGAGCCTATTGCCAGAAACGGACGCGAAGAGCGGGCATTGTAGCAGGCCCGTTTTGGGGCCTAAGCCGGCGTCCTGCTCTGAGCGGACGTGATGCTGATCCTGCCACGTAGTTTGGGGGCCGCCGCCGACATTCAAGGACGACCGCTCAACCCGCGGCGCGCTCCAGTGCGTCGATGAACATCGCCGCGACGTCGAAGCCCGTCTGATCCATGATCTCGCGGAAGCACGTTGGGCTCGTCACGTTGACTTCCGTGAGCCAGTCGCCGATCGCGTCCAGCCCGACGAGCAGCAGACCGCGCGCCGCCAGCACCGGCGCGAGCGTATCGGCGATCTTGCGGTCATGATCGGTCAGCGGACGCGCCACGCCGAGTCCGCCCGCCGCGAGGTTGCCGCGCACCTCGTTGCCTTGCGGAATGCGGGCGAGCGAGTACGGCACGGCTTCGCCGCCAATCAGCAGAATGCGCTTGTCGCCGTCCTTGATCTCGGGAATGAACTTCTGCGCCATCACCGAACGCGTGCCGTCGTGGCTCAGCATTTCAATGATCGACCCGAGATTCATGCCATCGGGCTTCACGCGGAATACGCCCATGCCACCCATGCCGTCGAGCGGCTTCAGAATCACGTCGCCGTGCTGCTCGTGAAATGCCCGGAGCCGCGCCGGATCGCGTGTTACCAGCGTGGGCGCGACGAATTCCGCGAACTCGCCAATGGCGAGCTTTTCCGAGTGATCCCGGATCGCCTGCGGCTTGTTGAAGATGCGTGCCCCGGCACGCTCGGCCATTTCGAGCAGCCACGTGGAGGTGACGTATTCCATGTCGAAGGGCGGGTCTTTGCGCATGACCACCGCGCTAAAACTCTTGAGCGCGCGCGGCGCGGCGGCTTCCGCTGCGTACCAGACATCGCGATGCAGGTCGGTCACGTCGCCGGTGATCGCAAAGCGCTGCACGTTTGCTTCGACGTCGCCGCCCGTCCACGCCAGATGCTTCGGCTCGCACGTGTACAGCGTATGACCGCGGCGCGCGGCCTCGGCCATCATCGCGTAAGTAGAGTCTTTGTAGATCTTGAACTGCGTAAGCGGATCGGCGATGAAAAGAATGTCCATGAAGGTCCCGTTGCGCCCTGCTGGGCATGGCGTTGATCGTGTAACTGCGCGTGTAACTGCGCTTGAAATTGCGCGTGAATTTACGAGTGAAGTCGAGCGCGAATGTCGTGGGTGAAAACGGCGCGGGCGGCATGCGCGCCGCCGCGCATCATGCAGGCCGCCCTCGCGCGGCCGAGCTTAAACCTGGATCGCTTCCGGATCGGTCTTTTCCAGCTCGACCGATGCGGCGAGCAGCCCGAGCCGCGCCACCACGCCATACATATAGAAGCGGTTCGGCGGCGCCGCGCCGGGCTTGGCGTGCGCATCGGGCAGCGCCGTGTGCTCGAAACCGAGCGGCACGAAGTGCATGCCCGGCGCGTTCAGATTCTGATCGCGCTCGCGGCTGCCGTGCACACGGTAGAAACCGCCCACCACGTACCGGTCGATCATATAAACGACCGGCTCCGCAACTTCTTCGCCAATGCGCTCGAACGTGTACACGCCTTCCTGCACGATGACGTCGTGCACTTCCAGGCCGTCTTTCGTAGCCGCCATCTTCGCCCGCTCGCGCTTGGTGAGCGCGGCCACTTCCGACGCGTCGTGCACGGTCATCACGCCCATGCCGTAAGTGCCCGCGTCCGATTTGATGACGACATACGGCTTTTCGGAGATGCCGTACTCGCGGTACTTCTTGGCGATCTTTTTCAGTACGCCGTCGATCGCATCGGCCAGCGCTTCCTCGCCGGTGCGCTCCTGGAAATCCACGCCTTCCACATGCGCGAAGTACGGGTTGATCATCCAGGGATCGATCTCGACCATCTTCGCGAACTTCTTCGCCACGTCGTCATAGCACGAGAAGTGCGTCGATTTGCGGCGAACAGCCCAGCCGGCGTGCAACGGCGGCAGCAGATACTGCTCATGCAGATTCTCGAGCACCGGCGGAATGCCGCCCGACAAGTCGTTGTTCAGCAGGATCGAGCACGGGTCGAAATTCTTCAGGCCAAGGCGACGCTGCGAGCGCTCGAGCGGTTCGAGCACGAGTTTCTGCCCGTCGGACAGCGCAATGGTGACGGGTCCGTTGATGCTTTCGTCAAGCGTGCCGAAACGCACGTTCAAGCCTGCCTGGCGCATGATCGCGGCCAGCCGGGCGACATTCTCCAGATAAAACGCGTTGCGCGTGTGGCGCTCGGGAATCACGAGCAGGTTCTTGGCGTCCGGGCAGATTTTTTCGATCGACGCCATGGCGGCCTGCACGGCAAGCGGCAGCACTTCCTGGGGCAAATTGTTGAAAGCGCCGGGAAACAGATTGGTGTCGACCGGGGCAAGCTTGAAACCTGCGTTGCGCAGATCGACCGAACAATAGAACGGCGGCGTGTGCTCCTGCCACTCGAGGCGGAACCAGCGTTCGATTGCGGGAGTGGCGTCGAGGATCTTCCGCTCAAGATCGAGCAGCGGGCCGTTTAACGCCGTAACTAGGTGCGGAACCATTGATCACTCGCAGACTGGAGAAAAAAGATTGTAGAGCAAATGCTTTGCCCATTTGGGGACGCTTTCTCCATTCGCAAGCTAGCCAGAATGCATTGTCTCTATCGCAATGATAGACAGGAAAAAGAACTGTTAACAAGATAGCGAGCAAGAAAAAAGCCCGCCATGAAGGCGGGCCGAAGCGCTGTGCTTGTTTCGTTCCTGATTCATCGAGCCCGGGAGCACAGGCTCGTCAAGCCACTTCCTTATTCGACGTGTTCGCCGTGCAGGCTGACGTCCAGGCCTTCGCGTTCCTGCTCTTCCGTCACGCGGATACCCATCGTCATGTCGATGATCTTCAGCAGGATGAAGCTCACCACGCCGCTGTAGATCAGCGTCGTCAGCACGCCCTTGGCTTGCAGCAGCACGCTGCCGTCGAAGCCGCCGATGTCCTTGACCGCGAACACGCCGGTCAGAAGCGCACCCACGATACCGCCGACGCAGTGCACGCCGAACGCGTCGAGCGAGTCGTCGTAACCGAGCTTGTGCTTGAGCCACGTTGCCGACCAGAAGCAGACCACGCCGGCCACGATACCGATCACGAGCGAGCCGAGCGTACCGACGAAGCCCGAAGCCGGCGTGATCGCCACGAGACCAGCCACCGCGCCCGACACGATACCGAGCACCGAAGGCTTACCCTTGGCCGCCCATTCGGCGAACATCCAGGCGAGTGCCGCGGCTGCCGTTGCTACTTGCGTTGCAAACATCGCGAAACCGGCACGGCCGTCTGCCGCCACTGCCGAACCCGCGTTGAAGCCGAACCAGCCCACCCACAGCATCGCGCCGCCGATCAGCGTCAGCGTGAGGTTGTGCGGAGCCATTGCTTCCTTGCCGTAGCCGACGCGCTTGCCGAGCACCAGGCAGCACACCAGACCCGCAATACCCGCGTTGATGTGCACGACCGTGCCGCCCGCGAAGTCGAGGACGCCTGCGCTAGCCAGCCAGCCGGTCGGTTCCCAGACCATGTGCGCGATCGGCGAGTAGACGATGATCGACCACAGCGCCATGAACACCAGCATCGCCGAGAACTTCATACGGTCTGCGAACGCGCCGGTGATCAGCGCCGGGGTGATGATCGCGAACGTCATCTGATAGACGAAGTAGACCGTTTCCGGGATCGTCGGGGCCAGGTGGCTGACGGTCAGCGTCGTGGCCTTGTCGCCCTTGATGTAGTTCATGCCGGCCATGAAGACGCGCGAGAAGCCGCCGATGAACGAGCCGCCCGGCGTGAACGCGAGGCTGTAGCCCACCACCGTCCAGATGATCGTCACGAGGCAGGTGATCGCGAAGCTTTGCATCAGCGTCGCGAGTACGTTCTTCTTGCGGACCATGCCGCCGTAGAAGAGCGCCAGACCCGGGATCGTCATGAACAGCACGAGCGCGGTGGAGGTCAGCATCCAGGCGGTGTCGCCCGAATTGATCTTCGACGAATCGACCGAGAACGGCGCGGTCGGTGCGGCCGGCGCGGCGTCCGATGCCGCGGGTGCTGCGGCGGCGCTCGCTGCGGGTGCAGCCGATGCGTCAGCCGCGGGTGCCGAAGCTGCGGCGGCGGCCGACGCGTCCGGTGCCGGCGCGCTTGCCGTATCGGAAGTAGCGGCCGAGGCGGCTGCGGGAGCGGACGCGTCGTCCGCGAGCGCGGCGCCGACACCGCCCGCGAGAAGCGAACCGGCCATCAGCAGGGACATCAATAGTTTGCGCATCTTTCGTTTCCTCTTGTCGCTTATCTGTGTCGCTATCTTTTGGTGTTACAGAGCGTCCGCGCCGGTCTCACCGGTGCGAATCCGGATCACCTGCTCGATCGGCGTGACGAAGATCTTGCCGTCGCCGATCTTGCCGGTGCGTGCCGCGCGCTCCAGCGCCTCGATCGCCTGATCGACGATGTCGTCCGAGACAGCGGCCTCGATCTTCACCTTCGGCAGGAAATCGACGACGTATTCAGCGCCGCGATACAGCTCCGTATGGCCCTTCTGACGGCCGAACCCCTTGACCTCTGTGACCGTGATGCCCGAGACGCCGATCGCCGACAAGGCTTCGCGCGCCTCATCGAGCTTGAACGGCTTGATGATTGCGGTGATGAGTTTCATGAAATCCCTCGCTTAGTTGCGTAACCCGTTGCGTAACCCGTTTGCGTAACCTGTTTCTGTAACCCGTTGCAGCCCTGCTTCAATCCGTCTGCGTGCCGCATGCAGAAGCCAGGCTGGCACTCGTAACCGTCCGCGTGGTCTCGTTCCGCTGCCGGAAAATGGTGCCGGCAGTGCGCGCGGGGCAGTAAAAGCAACTCATATGCCATGTTGTGTCAAACTGCGCCCGCGCGGGCTTTGCGAGCGGCTCAGCTGCTCTTGTCCGAATGGCTAACGCACGCCCCGCCCGGTGGCGCGGTGCAGGGATCGTTGCTAGAGTGTCCGCAGGTTCCGAAACAGGAAGCGCGCACCAAAGGGGCTCACGCCGTCGTGAGTTGAAAAGGCCGGCGCACCAACACAGCGCATCGTCAGATGCGAGGCACAGACGTAATGAAACGCTGCACATTTTTTGTGCACCAAGGGGAACACCATGAAACAACCGAACGATGTTTTTAACGACATTCAGGCGCGCATGAGCGAGCTGTTCAAGAATTCGCCGGCCAAAGACGTCGAGCGCAATGTGAAAGCCATGCTGTCGCAGGGCTTCTCCAAGCTCGATCTGGTCACGCGTGAGGAATTCGATACCCAGACACAGGTGCTCGTGCGAACGCGCGCGCGCCTCGAAGAACTGGAGCGTCGAGTCGCAGAACTCGAACAGAAACTTCCGGTCACGCAGACTTCCTGACGCTTGTCGCTCTGGCAGCGCAGTAGCTGCATCTAGCTGCACATCACAGGCAAGCGAGCCGTGACGTCATCAGCGTATTAAGGGGATTGGAGCGCGTTAGTCGCGCACCGTCCGACGGGAGAAAACATGTCGCTTGCCGTGGTGCGCAGTCGCGCGCCGGCCTCTGGCCGCGCGCCCGAAGTAACCGTCGAGGTGCACCTCGCGAACGGGTTGCCTTCTTTTTCGATCGTCGGACTTCCCGATCTGGAAGTCCGCGAAAGCCGTGAGCGCGTGCGGGCGGCGCTGCAGAACTGCGGCTTCGACTTTCCCGTGCGGCGCATCACCGTCAATCTCGCTCCCGCCGACTTGCCCAAGGAATCCGGCCGCTTCGATCTGCCGATCGCGCTGGGCATTCTCGCGGCAAGCGGCCAGATTCCCGTGGAATCGCTGCTTCATCGCGAGTTCGCCGGCGAGTTGTCATTGACGGGCGCGCTGCGTCCCATGCGCGGCGCTTTCGCGATGGCGTGTGGCACCGCGCGCAGCGCGGCGGCGGGCGACACGTCCGCTGCTGAATGCATGCCCACGCGCGCGCCGCCGCACTGCAATCCGCAACTCTATCTGCCTGCCGCAAGCGCAGCCGAGGCTGCGCTCGTACCCGGCGTAGATGTGTATGGCGCGAGCGATCTGCCGTCGCTGTGCGCTCATCTGGCCGACGCGCCGGAAGCGCGCCTCTATCCGGTCGCCGCACCCGACCTCGCACAGTTCACGCCTGCGGCCGTGCCCGACATGGGCGACGTGATCGGCCAGCGCGGCGCGCGCCGAGCGCTCGAAGTCGCCGCGGCCGGCGGACATCACGTGTTGCTCATCGGGCCGCCGGGGGCCGGCAAATCCATGCTCGCCGCCCGCCTGCCGGGTCTGCTGCCACCCATGACCGACGACGAGGCGCTCAGTTCGGCAGCCTTGCTCTCTGCAAGCCGCACGGGTTTCTCGCCCTCGCAATGGCGCCGACGGCCGTTTCGCGCGCCGCATCATTCGTCGAGCGCAGCAGCGCTGGTCGGCGGGCGCAACCCTCCGCAGCCGGGTGAGATTACGCTGGCTCACCTTGGCGTGCTTTTTCTCGACGAGTTGCCAGAGTTCGACCGCGACGTGCTGGAAACACTGCGCGAACCGCTGGAAGCCGGTCGCATCACCATCTCTCGCGCAGCGTTGCAGGCGGACTTTCCCGCAGCTTGCCAATTGATCGCGGCGATGAATCCATGTCCTTGCGGCTGGCGCGGCGATCCGAACGGACGTTGCCGCTGCACGCCCGACATCGCGGCGCGCTACCTGCGCAAGCTGTCCGGGCCGCTGCTCGATCGCATCGACATTCAACTCGAAGTGCCTGCGCTCACGTCGGCGGAGCTTTCCGCGCGGTCAAACGCCGTTGGCGAGACGAGCGCGGTTATCGCGAGCCGGGTGAACGTCGCACGCGAGCGTCAATTGGCGCGGCAAGGCAAAACCAACCGCGAGTTGAGTGGAAAAGAGGTGGACGCCGTCTGCCGGCCCGACGCAGCCGGCGAAGCGCTACTGCGCGAGGCCGGCGAGCGCTTCGGCTGGTCCGCCCGCGCTTACTACCGCGTGTTGAAGGTGGCGCGCACCATTGCGGACCTCGCGGGGACGAGCATGCCGAGCGCTGCACAGGTCGGCGAGGCCGTTCAGTATCGACGCGCTTTTGGCTCTGGGTGAGGAGAAAAATATGCTGTCAAGACTTGACTTATGCACATGCGCGCGTTCCAGATAAATTTAGAAACATCTGAAAGGTACATCGAAGGCTTTCGAGCAAGATCGTTGATTTAAAACATTTTCTTATTCTGGCCGACGGGCGCGCAGACAGGCGAAATGCCCATGGGGCGGGCATCTGCGCGAAAAAAGCGAGACTTCTCAACAGAGTTATCCACAGGACACACGGACAAGTGGAAAACTTCAACGTAAACCGAGAATTAGCGTGCAAAGCTGCGACGGAACTTTCACTGCACAAATGGATCCGTCGCGCGTTGAATCGGCCAAAACTACCGCTTTCAATACAGCTGGAAAGACGAAAAAAATTGGTCGACTTGCTCCTGCGGCAACGGCTGTGAAGCGATGATCGCGGCTTGATACACATGCCGCCCTCGCGCGACCAGCCGCGCATAAACGGTGCGCTTTTCGTGGTCTGAACCGGCTTGCCCGCTCAGTTTCATTTCCAGACCTAGCACCTTGCCGCCTGCCGCGAGCGGAATCTGCACGGCGTGCGCATCCGGCTGCGCGCCGACGTTGCGCGCCAGGCCGGTACGGAGAAAGTCGAGCGCCTTGCGTTGCGTCGCCTCGCTTTCGTCGGGCAGCGTGATCGTGCCGACCGCGAATACGGCGTCGCCGGCTTCGGCCGTTTGCATGGCCATTTGCATCGGCGCTCCGTCTATCTGTACGGCACGCTGATCGTTGCCCGGCTTGGCCGGCAGGTCGATCGTGTAGCCGCTGTCGTTATTCATGATCGTGCGCCAGTCGAAAGTCGGCGAGCAGCCGCTCAGAGCCGCGCCAATGGCGAGCGCGCAAGCCCCCGCGCGGACGACCAAATGCGCGCGCGAAACCACGGGCGGTTTCTGATCCGCTGTATTCCGATTGCGGGCGAAGCCGGAAACAAGACGCGGAAGAAGTTGGGTGAACAGAGGGAAAACGCGAAAAACGATCTGGAGCATGGGAACAAGGCGCCCGAGAAACGGGCCAATGACGTGAGCATAAAGCGACATTATCCGCTGGCAGCTTGAGAAGCGTCAGCGGAAGCGGCACGCGGCCACGGGAACCGGCCGCAATCGGCCACAGCCCGCGCGAGGCATGCGCCTGGTGCGGGCGCTCGCTGCCGCCTGGCTCGAATAGGACTACAATACCCACGCTATGGGGCAGCGGGCGCAAAGCTCCGGCCCACGCGCTGTCCCACGCCATTTCGCGATTTCCGAGGTTCCGTTCATGAGCACCATCACGTCGACCACCGCCGTCAGGCGCACGAATCCGCTTCGCTACGTGATCGCCGCCGTCGTGGCGATTGCGATCGGCGTGGCTGGCTATTTTGCGTTTGCCGGCCAACAGCGCGTGCCCGACGCGACTTTCACGCTGCTCTCGGGCCAGAAAGTCTCGACTGCCGATCTGAAAGGCAAGGTCTACCTGGTCAACTTCTGGGCGACGAACTGCGATACATGCATGAAGGAAATGCCGCAGATGGTCCAGACGTATAACCGCTTCAAAGGTAAAGGGCTGGAATTCGTCGCGGTGGCCATGAGCTACGACGCGCCCATGTACGTGACCAACTACACGCAGACACGTCAGTTGCCGTTCAAGGTCGCCATGGACGACGGCTCGGCCGCGAAGCAGTTCGGCAACGTCCAGCTTACGCCGACCACTTTCCTGGTCGACAAGGACGGCAAGATTCTGAAGCGCTATGTCGGCGAGCCGCAGTTCGCGGAACTCGACCAGCTGCTGGAAAAGGCACTGAACGCTGCTTGAGCCGGGCGAGAGCCACGACGGCTGACTGAGCCTCGGTGCTGAAAGTAACGCCAGGCGCCCGGATCAACCGATCCGAGTCCAAGCCACAAAGCCAAACCCAAAGCCCAATGAAGAACGCCGGCGTGAATTGCCGGCGTTTCTTTTTTCACCTGTCCCCGTCCCCTTTGGCCGCGAGGCCATAGCGTTTGATCTTCTCGTAAAGCGTCGCTTTGCCAAGCTGCAGCCGGTCCGCCGCGATTGCCACCGCGCCGCCGCTCTGCTCCAACGCCTCAGCAATCACCGCCCGTTCAAATTGCTCCACGCGCTCCTTCAGCGGCTGCGGCTGCGCGCCTTCGTCGCCGAAAGACATGACGGGGTCGTCGGCGACGCCGAGCACGAAGCGATCCGCCGCATTGCGCAACTCCCGCACATTGCCCGGCCACTCGCGCTGCATCAGGCTCGCGCGCTGACGGTCCGTGAGAATCGGTGCGGGACGCTGATAACGGACGGCCGCGTCCAGCAGAAAGTGTTCGAAAAGCGGCACGATGTCCTCGCGCCGCTCGCCAAGCGGCGGCAGCGCGATCGTCACCACATTCAAGCGGTACAGCAGGTCGCGACGGAACGAACCGTCGGCGACATGTTCCGCCATATCGCCTTTTGCGGCGGCGACCACGCGGCAATTCACGCGAATCGGCTGGTTCGAGCCAAGGCGTTCGAGCACGCCGTCCTGCAACACGCGCAGCAGCTTGACCTGCAACGCAAGCGGCATGCTTTCTATTTCGTCGAGAAACAACGTGCCGCCCGACGCGTGTTCCAGCTTTCCAATCCGGCGTTTCGCAGCACCGGTGAAGGCGCCCGGTTCGTAGCCGAACATCTCCGACTCGAACATCGGCTCCGGCAGCGCGCCGCAGTTGACCGCAATAAACGGCTTGTCACGCCGCGGCGACAACTCGTGCAGACTGCGCGCGATCAATTCCTTGCCCGCGCCGGTGTCCCCGTTGATGAGCACGGACGCATCGGTCGGCGCGACGTTAGCAATCAGCCTCCGGACCTGCTCGATTGCCGGACTGCGGCCGATGATCCGCGGCGCAACCGTGCTCTGCCCGGCAAGCTCGCGGCGCAGCGCGAGGTTTTCCAGCACGAGCTTGCGCCGCTCCAACGCACGCCGCACGGTTTCGATCAGGCGCTCAGAAGCAAACGGCTTCTCGATGAAATCATAGGCGCCGTCGCGCATCGCCTGCACCGCCATCGAAATATCGCCGTGACCGGTCACGAGAATCACCGGCACGTCGGGCGCGCGCTCATGGCATTGCGCGAGCAGATCGAGACCGCTCGCGCCGGGCAGCCGGATATCGCTGACGATCACGCCTGAAAAGTCGGCGCTGATCGACTTCGCCGCCGATTCCGCCGACGCATGACCGACCACGTTGAAGCCCGCCAGTTGCAAACTCTGCACGCTGGCGCGCCGCACGAGTTCGTCGTCTTCGATATACAGCACTTGCAAGCCGTCGTTCAGCATGTTGTTCTCATCGGATCCACGAACCCGTGGTGAGCGGGTCCGCGGTGTGACTCGTCTGCACGCGCGCACGGCGCAGCGTCAGTACAAATAATGCACCGCCGTTCGGGACGTTCGCCACATTCCGCGCCACCAGTGTGCCGCCGCAATCACGCGCGATCGACGACGAAATCGCCAACCCGAGGCCGAGTCCCTGGCCCATTTCCTTCGTGGTAAAAAACGGCTCGAACAGATGCGGCAAGACATCTTCGGCAATGCCCGGGCCATTGTCGCTGACTGCGAACGACAGGCTGTCCGCAGCAACTTCAATCTGCACGGCAATGCGCGGCGGAGTCATGTCGGCGGTCGCGTCGAGCGCATTGCCCAGCAGATTGATCAGCACCTGCTCGAGACGCAGATCGTCGCAGTGAGCGACCAGTTCGGCATGATCGTCGGCGAGATCGAGCGGCACGCGCGTGCCGTTTTCGGCGTCGAACAACGTGAGGTTCAGTTCGACGCCCTTCAAGCGTTGTTGCAACAGCGCGAGGGCATTGCGCAGCGCCCGCACGACCGAAGCGCGCGCGCTGCGCGGCCGCGCGCGTCCCACGAACAGTTTGAGCTGATTGGTGATCTTGCCCATGCGTTCGGTGAGCGCCGCGATCGCTTCGAGGTTCTCCCGCGCCGATGCCTGGTCGCCGCGCTCCAGCAGCACGCGCGTGTTGTCAGAAAATCCGCGCAATGCCGCGAGCGGCTGATTCAGTTCATGCGTGATGCCGGCCGCCATCTGACCGAGCGCCGCGAGCTTGCTCGCCTGAATGAGTTCGTCGTGCGCGGCGCGCAATTCCTGTTCGGCGCGCGTGCGTTCGGCCACTTCCTTCTGCAATTGCTCGTTCGCTTGCGACAGATCCGCGGTGCGCTCCGCAACGCGCTGGTTCAATTCGGCGTACGCCTTTTGCAGCAGCGCACGGCTACGCATCACCTCGCGCACGCGGGACCGGCGCATTCTCCAGTAGAACGCGAGCAATACGAGCGAGACATAGCCGAAGCCGGTCACGATGGTCGCGTTGCGCGCGTCGGCGTCGACTGGGCTAACGGGCGCCATGGTAATCAGATGCCAGTCGGGTTCGCCCATGCCGCGCCGCGACGCGAGATAGCGAGGCGCGTAGCGTCCGCCGCCGACGCGCACAATCTGCGCGTCGCCTTCGAGCTTGCGCTCGATCGTCACAGGCAGCGGCGCAATAGGCTGCTGCGCATACTGACGGGCCTGGTAGATGGAATCGGCGACCTGGCCCGACAGTGGCCGTATCGTGTGATATTTCCATGCGGGCACGGACGACAAAAAGATCACGCCGTGATCGTCGGTGACGAGGAGCGGCTCGTATGCGTCCGCGCCCTGAAACCATTCGAGATCGAGTTTGACGACCGCCACGCCGACGATCTTTCCCTCACGACGCACCGGCTGCGAAATGTAATAGCCCGGCGCCTGCGAGATCGTGCCGATGCCGAAGAAGCGGCCCACGTGGCCTTTGATGGCATCGACGAAATATGGGCGGAACAGATAGCCCGCGCCGATGAAACTGCCCGGCCCTTGCCAGTTGCTCGCGGCGACACAATAGCCGTCGAGCGGAATGATGTAGGTCACCGTTGCGCGCGCGTGGCGGTTCAAATCTTCGAGATAGAGATTCGCGCGCTGGACGTTGGCAGGCGACGGATCGACCAGCACGTCCTGCACGATGGGATGCTCGGCGAGCAGATACGGCAGCGATTCGTAGCGCTCAAGTGTACTCTTGAGCGAACTGGCGGTGCGATCGACGCGCCCGGCGGCATTGCGCCGCAAGTTGTCGATTCCGCTTTGCCACGCGACGCTGTAGGTGAGCCCGCACGCCGCGACGAGCCCGGCGACGAGCGCGAAGAGGATCAGCAAACGGCGCGTCACGTTGGCAATATCCGGTGAGGTGTGATCGGATATTGTGGCATAAGGCGAAGCGCGGTCGGCGCGAGCTTCCCCGGCCGACGGCACTTCGGTTGGGCGCGCGGTCACCGGTTGCATGTGCTGGTGTCCGCGGCCGCAAACGTCACGCGTTTTCAGACAATGAGCGTCGATGCCCGGCTTATACGCCGGCCGGCTCTTTGACCGGCACGTCGCCGCGCAACGCCGAGTTCAGCTTGTTGCGGTCCAGTTCCTTTTCCCACGCCGACACGACCACGGTCGCCACGCCATTGCCGACGATGTTCGTCAGCGCACGGCATTCGCTCATGAAGCGGTCGATACCGAGAATCAGCACCATGCCCGACAGCGGAATGGTCGGCACCACGGCCAGCGTTGCGGCGAGCGTGATGAAGCCCGCGCCCGTTACGCCGCTCGCGCCCTTCGACGTCAGCATCGTCACTGCCAGCAGCGTGAGCTGCTGCGCCCACGTGAGGTCGGTGTTCGTCGCCTGGGCGATGAACAGCACCGCCATCGTCATATAGATGTTGGTGCCGTCGAGGTTGAACGAGTAACCGGTCGGCACCACGAGACCCACCACCGAGCGCGAGCAGCCGAGGTTTTCCAGCTTGAGCATCAGTTGCGGCAGCGCGGCTTCGGACGAGCTCGTGCCGAGCACGATCAGCATCTCTTCCTTGATGTACGCGATAAAGCGCAGGATGTTGAAGCCCACCGCACGCGCGATGATGCCGAGCACGACCACCACGAAGACGATCGACGTCAGATAGAACGTGCCGATCAGCTTCAGCATGGGCAGCAGCGAGCCGATACCGTACTTGCCGATGGTGAACGCCATCGCGCCGAACGCACCGATCGGCGCGAGCTTCGTGATGATGCGCACGATGCCGAACAGCACATGCGAGAGCCCTTCAATGAAGTTCGTGACCACCTTGCCCCTCTCACCGGCTGTGGCGAGCACCGCGCCGAACAGCAGCGCGATCAACAGGATCTGCAGAATCTCGCCCTGTGCAAACGCGGAGACGAGCGTGTCCGGAATCAGGTGCATCAGGAAGTCGACCGTGGTCTGACCGTGCGCCTTGGCGGCGTACGAAGCGACCGCCTTGCCGTCGAGCGTGGCGGGGTCGATATTGAAACCGACGCCCGGCTTCAGCACGTGCGTCGCGATCAGGCCGAGCACCAGCGCAAACGTCGAGACAATTTCAAAATACAGCAGCGCCTTGCCGCCGACGCGCCCGACCTTCTTCATGTCTTCCATGCCGGCAATGCCGGTCACGACCGTACAGAAGATGATCGGCCCGATCACCATCTTGATGAGCTTGATGAAGCCGTCGCCGAGCGGTTTCATGTCGACGGCGAGATTCGGATAGTAATGTCCGAGCGCGATACCGATGATGATCGCCACGATCACCTGGACGTACAGCACTTTGTGGATAGGTTTCTTCACGATGGTTCCTGCGATGTGGGTGAGCCTATGGCCTGCCACGCTGCGCATCATGCGAACGAATGATCGTCACGCCTGTGCACGGCATTAGGCCGCGACAAGACGACGAATTCAGAAGTACCGGAAAGGGAAATCGGACATCGTTGTCTCCTTGCTTTAGTTGTCGGACCGTTGCGGCCGCGTTATCTATTTCGCAAGGTCGATGCCAGCTTGAGGCAGCCCGCGCGCCTTTGATTTTTATAGGTTTTCTTGCGCCTAATCGCAAGCGCCATCCGGGATTCCGGAAATCCGGACGGCCCGCGTCGGGAAAACCGGAATTCGCTCCGGCAGCAGCTCAGGGGAAACCCGAAGCCTTTACTGGCGGGGCTTTGCCGTTTTCCTAAGCGCCGCCCTCTTCGAGTACCAGCAGATTCTCATGCGAGAAACCGAGCGACACCGGCTGACCTCGTTCGGGTAAACCGCGATTCGGATCGTTGAACACGTCGAGAGAAATCACCGCGTCTTTCACACGCGTCCTGATCCGCACCACTGCGCCGAGAAAATTCACTTCTTCGACGGTCGCGCTCAGTGTGTTGCGGCCAGGCGCCGCGGGTTCGAGCACGATCGCTTCGGGGCGCAGCGCGAGCAGGCGCTTCTTGCCCGCATCGCCGGCCGGCAGTTCCTGCGTAGTAGTCAACTCCTGGCCGTCCACGACCATCTTGCCGGTCGCCGGATCGATCACGTGCCCCGCCAGAATGTTCAGCGTGCCGACGAACGACGCCACAAAACGAGTGCGAGGATAGTTGTAGATTTCCGAAGGCGAGCCGATCTGCTCGACGCGCCCCTCGTTCATCACGACAATGCGGTCGGAGATCGACAACGCCTCTTCCTGATCGTGCGTAACGAAGATCGACGTGATGCCGAGTTCGCGCTGCAGCGCGCGAATGTCCTGCCGCAACGAAATGCGAATTTTCGCGTCGAGCGCGGACAGCGGCTCGTCGAGCAACAATACCTGCGGCTTGCCGGCCAACGCGCGCGCCAGCGCCACACGTTGCTGCTGACCGCCCGACAGTTGCCACGGATAGCGGCCGCCGAGCTGCGGCAGCTTGATCAGGTGCAGCATCTCTTCGACGCGCTGGCTGATTTCCGCTTGCGGCCGGTGCGTGATCTTCAGCCCAAAGCCGATGTTCTCCGCGACCGTCATGTTCGGAAACAGCGCATACGACTGAAACACCATGCCGACCTTGCGCTGCCGCGTACGAAGATGCGTGACGTCCTTGTTATCGAGCCGGATGACGCCGCGCGTCGGCGTTTCGAAGCCGGCGATCATCCGCAGCACGGTTGTTTTGCCGCAGCCGGAAGGTCCAAGGAACGTGATGAACTCACCGCGCTCGATCTTCATGTCGAAGTGATGCAACGCGATGTTCGTCCCAAAGGACTTGTGCAGATTTTCGATCTCGAGAAATGCCATGATTCGCTGCCTCAGTGGATCAAGCTCATTGCATCAAACCTTTTGACCGCTCAACGCGCGGGCCGAGCCGAACACCTGGATCAAGCCCATCGACGCCCACGTAATCATGAACGCGATGATCGCAAGCGCCGACGGCTCATACGCGCGATTCGCGCCGATCAGTTGCAGGTAAGGACCGAACGCGGGCCGATCGAGCAGACTCGCCAGCGTGAATTCGCCGATTACCACCGCGAAGGTGAGAAACGCGCCCGACAGAATGCCCGAGCGGATATTCGGGAAGATCACCTTGAAGAGAATCGTCGGCCAGTTTGCGCCGAGACACTCGGCGGCTTCGGTGAGCGAGCGCACGTCGACAGCGCGCAGGCCCGCATCGACCGCGCGGTACATGTACGGCAGAGACAGCGTCACGTAGCCGAACACCAGCAGCAGGTCGGTCGCGCGCTCGTTGCTCGTGAGCGGCAGAATCGAACTGCTGTTGTAGATGCGCAGATAGCCGAACACGATCACGATAGCCGGCACCACGAGCGGCAACAGCGTAATGAATTCGACGACCGGCCGCAGCTTCGGCAAGCGCAGTTGTACCCAGTAAGCGGTCGGCACAACGAGCAATATGCCGACGACGATCGTCAGCAGCGCCATCAGAATCGAATAACCAAACGAGGCCTGAAAGCGCGGATCGCCGAGCACCACGCTGTAGGCTTCGAAGCTATATGTGCCACGCTTCATCCGCAGACTGAACTCGAAGGTGGCGATCAGCGGAATCAGGAAGTACAGGGAACCGACCACCATCGCGGTCCACGCTCCCACGCGCGATTGGCTTTTCATCGGCGGCCCCTTTCAGCGCGTGAGCGCAGCCAGATATAACCGCCATTCGAAAGACCCGTGACGAGCACCATGCCGAGCGCAAGCGCGTAGCCGAGATTCTGGTTGTGCATGACGTCGCCGCGAATCTGCGCAAAGAGCAGAATCGGCACGATGTTCAACGAGCTGCCGGTCAGCGCATAAGCGGTGGCGACCGCGCCGAACGCGTTGGCGAACAGCAGCAGCGTCGCGCCCAGCACGCTCGGCCACAGCACCGGCAGCGCGACGTAGCGCCAGTACTGAGACGCGGTGCCGCCGAGGCAATCGCATGCTTCGCGCCATTCGCGCTTCAGGCCGTCGAGCGCGGGCGTAACGATCAGCACCATCAATGGAATCTGGAAGTACAGGTAGGTCAGCGTGAGCCCCGAAAAGCTGAGAATGCTGAAGCCCGTCGAATACAGATTGAAGCCGAGATACTTCTTCAACAATACGGTGACGAGCCCGACGCGTCCCAACGTGCAGATGAAAGCAAACGCGAGCGGCACGCCCGCGAAGTTCGACGCGACACCGGAGAACGTCATCAACGTCGGACGAATCCAGCCCGGCAGCTTGCCCTGCACCGCCGCCCACGCGAGCAGCGAGCCGATCAGCGCACCGCCAGCCGCGGACGCCGCGCTGACTTTGAAGCTGATCCAGTAAGCGTCGAGCACGGACGGCTGAAACAGGTCGCGCAGGTTGGCGAGCGTGAAGTGACCTTGCGAATCCTGGAACGCGCCGATCATCAGAAAGCCCGTCGGCAGAATCAGGAACAGCAGCGCGAAAGTGAAGAACGGCACGACGCCGATCCAGGCCAGCATCTGCGACGCGCGGCCCGGACCGTCGACGCGCGGCGTTGGAGTGGGCACAGGCGGAACCAGCAAATCCGGCTGCACCGATCCAGCATCCGATGAAGCGCTCATAGCTCACCCTTTGGGTATTCCCCGCATTGGCCGCATCGCCGGCATGTCCGGCACTCTGGGTAACGGCGCGCGCCGTCCGACTAGGACGACGCGCGCGGCGTGTACGACCTCGCGCTAAACGTCGAAGCAGCGCTTACTTGACGTTCGCGCCGACCGTTTCGTCCCAATGCTTCGTGATGGTTTCCTTGTACGCGTCCTGTTGCGAGAGCGTCGGAAACACGACGTTCTTATACGACGACGGCGGCGGCAACTTGTCGAGGAGCGCCTGCGGCACTTTCTTCGCGGCCACCAGTTCGTTGTAGCGCATCGGGTGGCAATAGCCGGTCAGCCAGCCGATCTGGCCTTCGTCGGAATAGAGATATTCCATCCACAGCTTGGCTGCGTTCGGATGCGGCGCATAAGCGCTGATGGCCTGCACATAGACGCCTGCGACTACGCCCGTTTTCGGGATCACCACTTGAACCTTCGGGTTGCCCTTCAGCGTGTCGCGATCGGCGAGCGCGTTGTAATCCCAACGGACGACGATCGGCGTCGTGCCTTGCGCGAGCGACGCGGCCTTGCCGATCACCGGCACGAAGTTGCCGCTCTTGTTCAGGTCGGCGAAGAACTTGAGGCCGGCTTTGTCCGCCTTGCTCGCGTCGCCCTTGCTTTGCGCAAGACCCGCCGCGTACACCGCCTGAATCGCCTGATTCGCGGAGCGCGGATCGCCCGCGAGCGACACTGCGTTCTTGTAGTCTGACTTGAGCAGGTCGCTCCAGTCGGACGGCGCCTTGTCGATCATGTCGGCGTTCACTTCGAACGCGAGCACGCCGTAGTAGTCGCCGTACCAGTAACCGTCGGCATCCTTCGATTCCTTGGGAATCGAGTTCCACGTAGAGACCTTATACGGCTGCAGCAGCCCTTCAGCCTTCGCGCTCGGGCCGAACGACAGACCCACGTCGATCACGTCGGGCGCTTGCGGACCCTTGTTGCCCTTGTTCGCCTTGATCGCTTCCACTTCATCGCCGGAGCCCGCGTCGGGATTCAGCTCGTTGATCTTGATGCCGTACTTCTTCTGGAAACCCGCGACGAGTTGCCCATAGTTGCACCAGTCGTGCGGCAACGCGATCACGGTAAGCTGGCCTTCCTGTTTCGCGGCGGCGATCAGTGCGTCGAGCGGCGCGGCGCTAGCGCTGCTCGCGCCGGCGGCTGCGACGCCCGCGGCGGCCGACATCGAAAGTATGCGAGCTAACACGGTGCGGTTCATAGTTTTCCCCATCCTCTGCCGAAGTTGCTACGTTTGGAAAATTTCTAGTTCGACTTCAACGGCGTTACTCGTGCGCCATTGCGTGCGCTCCTGGTCGGCCTTTGCGGCCGCCTTCGCGTGCTTGCCTGCACACTCGCGCCCTGCTCTGGCCGGCTTCGCAGCTCAAAGCATGTCGTGCTGCAGCATATCGATGCGATCTGTACAAATCATGTCAACGCCCCACTGCGCAAGCAATTGCGCGCGCGCCGGATCGTTCACCGTGTAGGCGAGCACATGCAGTCCGGCCTCGCGGATTTCGCCGACGAGTTGCTCCGTCAGATAACGATGGCTCGCATGCAAGGACACGCAGTCGAGCTCGCGCACGATACGCAACCAGTCCGCGGGCACTTCCTCGAACAGCATGCCGCGCCGCAATGAAGGCGCCGCGTCGCGCGCAGCTGCAAGGGCGTCGAAAGAGAACGACGACAGCAACGGCGGCGTTTGCCCTTGCCACAACCTGAGCGCACCGTCCGCGACGAGGCGGCCGGTGATCTCTTCACGGCCCGGACAGGGTTTGATTTCGATGTTCGCCGCGATGCCGTCGCGCGCGCAACGTGCTGCCGCATCGGCAAGCGTCGGCAGGCGCGTGCCTGCGAATTGCGGACCGTACCAGGCGCCCGCGTCGAGCATGGCGAGCTGCGCCCACGTATAGTCGGCAGCAGCGCCGTAGCCGTTGGTCGTGCGCTCGAGCGTGTCGTCGTGCAGCAGGAACAGTTCGTTGTCGGCGGAAAGCTTGGCGTCGAACTCGACCATGCGGTAGCCGTAGCGCACACAGGCGTCGAAACCCGCTAAGGTGTTCTCAGGCGCGAGCGTGCCGCCGCAGCGGTGCGCGACGAGCGGCGGATATGGCCAGTCTGCAGGTGATGCATGATCGATCCCGTTTCCCACGTCCGGTCACCTTTCACCCAGAAGAAAGCGGAGAGTGCATTGAAGCACTTCAACGCATGCGGTCTTGTCAAAAAGCGCCACGCTAATGCACGAAAGAACAGATCAGACTTTACCTTTCGAACATTCGAGTTTCGAACGAGCACGGCGCTTCGATTTGCGAAGGCTAAAGTCAAATACACAAACTTGCAAGCTGCCAAAAAAATACAACACAATGCGGCTAAAGTAGTAGCCTTGACATCGTCTGGACACACATTCGTGTCCACGATGTCACTGACTAAGACACGTTGTGCGAGCGCCTTCGCATCCAAGGAAAATGCATGTGGCAGGAAGACCGTCATCAGAGAATACGCGCGTTGGTGTCGACGCTCCATCGGGTGTCGACCGAACGGATCATGGCGGACCTTGGCGTGTCGCGCGAAACGGTTCGGCGCGATCTGCTCGACCTCGAAGCGCTCGGTGAATTACGGCGGGTACACGGCGGCGCTATCAAACCCGCCGACGAAGCGCCGATCGCCGAGCGTGCGCACATGCGCGTCAAGTCCAAGACGGCGATTGCAAAGGCGGCGACCGGGTTGATCGCGAGCGGCCAGACGCTGTTCATCGACGCGGGCACCACGACCGCGGCGCTCGCCGAAGAACTCGCGAAACTCGCCAACCTGACCATCGTCACTAATTCGATCGACGTCGCGTTGAAGCTGCGCGGCGCTGCAGAACAGGCCGATGCGGGCAACGAAGTGATTTTGCTCGGCGGCACGATCAGCGACCGCGCAATGGCAACCACGGGCGCCACCACCGTGCTCGATATTCAGCGCTATCGGGCGGATCTCGCGCTGCTGTCGCCGGTCGGCGTCGATCACCGGCATGGCGCGACGAACTACGACCACGCCGAGACCGAAGTGGCGCGCGCTATGGTCGCGAATGCCGACCGTGTCGTGATCCTTGCGGATTACAGCAAGATTGGTCAGCGCAGCCGGATCTCGTATTGCCCGGTGGAACGGATCGACGTGCTCGTCACCAACAAGAAGGCCGCAGACGCCGCCGATTTCACGGCGCTAAAAAAGAAGCTCGAAGAGGTCGTGCTGGCCTGAAGCGTCATGCTGCACGCCACGCGTGCCGCTCATTCCTTCACATGCATCGTGTCGAGCGCGCGCTTGCGCAGACGCGTGTCATGCAATGCGCCGGCGGCGTCGAGTACCGGATAAGCCGTCGAGCAGAACAGCGAGTTAAGCCGCTTCATGTCGCTGATCAGATCCAGATGCAATGCGCTCGTTTCAATGCTGCGCAGCGTCTGCCCCGTGAGCCGGTCCAGATGCCTGTATGAATACGCGCGCTCCAGATCGCGGAAACGCTCTTTTTCTGCGAGTAGACGTTCGGCACAGCGCAGATCGTTGTTCAGGAATACGGATAGACCGAGTTGCAGATTACTGACTAGCCGCGTCTGCAGATCGTCCAGTTCGCCGAGTCCCTCTTCGGAAAACGACAGGCGGTGAGCGATCTTCTTCTCCTCGATATCTCCCACGATCCGCTCGATGATGTCGCCCGCATGCTCGAGGTTGATCGTCAGCGAAATGATGTCGGTCCAGCGGCGGCTGTCAGCTTCATCCAACTGCTCGCGTGAGATCAACGTGAGGTAGTTTTTGACCGCTGCGTAGAGTTCGTCGACGTCATCGTCCATACGGACCGTTTCGCGCGCCTTGTCGAGATGGTTGTGATGAATCAGCTCTGCCACGTTGTCGAGCATGGCCCGCACGATGTCGCCGATGCGCAGCACTTCGCGCGCCGCATGCGCGAGCGCGAGCGTCGGCGTGGACAGCGCGGCCTCGTCCAGATGCAGCGGCCGCAGTTCGCCGTTCGGCATGGGCCGGTCAGGCAGCAGCCGCACGCAGACGCGCGCAACCGGATCGATCAGCGACAGGCATGCGCAGCAACGCAGCGCGTTGTAGATCAGATGAAAACCCACGGTGGCTTCACGCGGATTGGCGATCAGCACCGGCAGTCCGCGCGCGAGCAGCGGTGCAAACGGCAGGATCAGCATCGCGCCCGCCAGCTTGAAGGCGAAGCTGCCCAAAGCGAGCCGCCGCGCCGCCGCGTTCTGCGCCACGGTGCCAAGCAACGCCAGCATGCCGCTGCCGAGGTTCGCGCCGATCACGAGGCACAACGCGACCTTCAACGAAATGACGCCCGACGATGCAAGCGTGGCCGTGAGCAGCACGGCCGCGAGGCTGGAATACGACAGCATTGCAAAGGCCGCACCCACTAGCGCGTCGAGCATGGTGTCGCCGGTCAATGCGCCGAACATCACGCGCACGCCTGCGCCTTGCATCATGGGCTGCGCGGCCTCTACGATCAGATGCAGCGCGAGCAGAATCAGACCGAGACCAATCAGCGTACGGCCGGCCTGGCCTGTGCGCGTCTGCTTGCGCGACAGGAACAGTGGCACGCCGAACAGGATCAGGATTGGCGACAACCAGGATAGATCGAGGGTAAGAACTCGCGCCATCAGCGCGGTGCCGACGTCGGCACCGAGCATGATCGCAAGACCACTGGTCAGCGGCAGGAGCCCTTGCGCGGCAAACGACGTGACGATGACCGCCGTGGCGTTGCTGCTTTGGACGAGGCTGGTGACGCCGACGCCTGACAGGAATGCTCGCCAACGGCTGCGGGTGCTTCGCCCGAGGATGCTGCGCAGATCTGCGCCGAGTACGCGCAGGATGCCGGTGCGAACGATATGCGAGCCCCAGACAAGCAGTGCCACGCCGGCGAGAAGGTTAAGGAGAATCAACATAAGGCACTGCTCTTATTCTCTGCTGCCATGACCCGAACCGCATGCCGCGCGTACGACACCCGGGGCGTATATGACAGTAGTGTTGCACATTTTTGCCTTATTGTAATTTTGTGCTTTTAAATATACGCTCGGCCAACGATGAGGATCGTCGCGTGACCGTCTGTGCCGTTCATGTGACGCCGCCACCACCTGTCACGAGGACAACGGATGAGCCGCAATCTCGCGCTGTTCGACCTGGACCACACGTTGCTGCCGCTCGACAGCGACCAGGCGTGGGCTCACTTTATCGCTGGACTCGGCATAGAGGGCGCGGCGCGCCATGCGCAAGACATCGACGAATATTATCGGCAGTACGTAGCCGGTACGCTCGACATGGCCGCCTATCTGGACTACACGTTGGCGCCGCTCGCTCGCCACTCGCGCGAACAGCTCGACACGTGGCATGCGCAATTCATGCAGGAAGTGATCACGCCGGCGATCCTGCCGGCCGCACGTGAACTGGTGCAGCGTCACATCGAGGCAGGCGACCTCTGCTGCATTGTCACCGCAACGAATGTGTTCGTTACCGCGCCTATCGGCAAGGCGCTCGGCTTCGAGCATCTTCTCGGGATCGAACTGGGTACGGAGGGTGGTGATCCGCGTGCCCGTTTCACGGGTGCGTCGGTGGGCGTTCCGACTTTCCGTGAAGGCAAGATCGCGCGCACGGAGAGCTGGTTGGCTTCGCTCGGCCACCGTTTGAACGACTTTCCTCAAAGCTGGTTCTATAGCGATTCGATCAACGACGTTCCGCTGCTCGAACGCGTCACGCATCCGGTCGCGACGAATCCCGATCCGCGTTTGCGTGCGATCGCGAATGAGCGAGGCTGGCCTGTCATCGAACTTTTCAGCTGACGCAGGCCTTGGCGCAATGTCGATGTGGCCGTAAAGGGTCGTGACCGCGATGGTGGCGACCTCGTTCGCTGCGTCTGATAATTCGTTTGCCTAACTAATATACTTTCTATTCCAGCTCGCGGTACTACGGTGATCAGGCGCTTGCCCACCGTGAAATAAAAAAACCCGCAACATGTGCGGGTTTTCGTCGACCTGACCGATCAGCCACCTGACACTCACACTACGCCGGCTCCATGCGCCTGCAAGTCGGCGTGGTAGCTGGAGCGCACCATAGCGCCCACCGCTGCGTGCGTGAAGCCCATTTTGTACGCCTCTTCCTCGTACATCTTGAAGGTGTCGGGGTGCACATAAGAGCGCACCGGCAAATGGTGTTCGGAAGGCTGCAGATACTGACCGATGGTGAGCATGTCAACATCGTGCTCGCGCAGATCGCGCATGACCTGCAGGATCTCTTCTTCCGTTTCCCCCAAGCCGACCATAAGGCCCGACTTGGTCGCGACGTCCGGATGCAGCGCCTTGAAGTCTTTGAGCAGCTTGAGCGAATGCGCGTAGTCCGAACCCGGGCGCGCTTCCTTGTACAAACGCGGCACCGTTTCGAGGTTGTGATTCATGACGTCAGGCGGTGCGGCATTCAGAATGCCGAGCGCACGGTCCAGGCGACCACGGAAATCGGGCGTCAGAATTTCAATGCGCGTGTCAGGCGACAACTCGCGCGTCTGACGGATACATTCGACGAAGTGCGCCGCGCCGCCGTCGCGCAAATCGTCACGATCCACGCTCGTGATCACCACATACTTGAGCTTCAACGCGGCAATAGTGCGCGCGAGATTTCCCGGCTCTTCCGGGTCGAGCGGGTCCGGGCGGCCGTGGCCCACGTCGCAGAACGGGCAGCGACGTGTGCACTTGTCGCCCATGATCATGAACGTCGCCGTGCCCTTGCCGAAGCATTCGCCGATGTTCGGGCAGCTCGCTTCCTCACACACCGTATGCAGATTGTGCTCGCGCAGAATCTGTTTGATTTCGTAGAAGCGCGAATTGCCGGTCGCCGCCTTGACGCGAATCCAGTCCGGCTTTTTCAGCTTTTCGATCGGAACGATCTTGATAGGAATGCGGGCGGTTTTGGCTTGCGCCTTCTGCTTCGCGGTGGCGTCGTAGGCGGCGGCGGATGCCGGCACGCCTTCAGGCACGGGAGAAGTTGCGAGGTTCGCGGTAACGTCAGTCATTCGTTCGGTCCAGTCAGGCGGTGAGCGCACCGGCCTGCGGTTGGGCGACGGCCGCGGGATTGCCGTCGAGGTTTGCGGTGAGGCACGCTGCAAGGGTGTGGGCCACGTCGCTCCAGCCGGCCACAACGCCAAGCGTTGCCATATCGACTGTTTCGAGCCCCACGTAGCCGCACGGGTTAATGGCCAGAAACGGCCGTAAATCCATTTTCACGTTCAGACTAACGCCGTGATAGCTGCAGCCATTGCGGATTTTGAGGCCCAGCGCGGCGATCTTTGCGCCGGCATGCAACCCGGCGTGCGGCCCGGGCGCGACGTAGATACCGGGCGCACCCGCCTTGCGTTCTCCGGCGAGATTATACGCCGCAAGGGTGTCGATCACGGCCTGCTCGATCCGCGTGACCATCTCGCGCACCATCAGCTTGCGACGCCTCAAATCGAGCAGCAGGTAGGCAACCACCTGCCCCGGACCGTGATACGTGATCTGCCCGCCCCTGTCGACTTTCACCAGAGGAATAGCGCTGTCGGCGGCCAGCAGATGTGCCGGATCGCCGGCCTGGCCAAGCGTAAAGACGGGTGGATGTTCGACTAGCCAGATTTCGTCGGGAGTGTCGACGGTACGCGCGTCGGTGAACGCGCGCATCGCGTCGAAACTGGCTTCGTAGAGTTCGCTGCCGCGCCAGCGCAGCACGAGCGGCGCCGCGGCGGGCATTGGGGAAGTAGAAACCGGCGGGACGGACATGATCCACGCAGTTTACCGAAATCCGGCGATTCCCGCCGGGAGTCGCCGCGCCCCGCTGCCAGGGCACCCGCCATCAAACGGTGCGCCAGCCGCCGCGCATCCGCGCCGCCCAACGTTCGACAACTCGCGCAAACCAGTTAAGCGCACGCTCGTCGCAGCGCGTGGGCACTGAAAACGCGATCGTCGCGCGCGGTGTGCCTTCCGCACTGATCCACAGCCGTTCGCCGCGTCGCAATCTCAGCGTGTGGCCGGGTTGCAGCCAGTAGTCTTCGGTGTCGTCGCTGCGTGTTACCCAAACCGCACCGCCGCGCACGACCAGCTTCGTGCTGCGGGCCACCTTCAGGGGAAGCGTTTCGCCACCGTGGATTTCATACGCGATGCTAGAGGAAACTTCTCGCATAATGCCCTCGCCAAAAGTCGTTTCATGGCTACAATCGTAGGCGTAGCAAGGGGTTACGCAAAACGATCAATTTTCACCTCTATGTGAGAAATATTACGATGGAGCTGCGCCATCTGCCGCCGTTGAATGCGATCAAAGCCTTCGAGGCCGCCGCCCGTCACGAGAGCTTTTCGCGCGCCGCCGACGAACTTTTCGTCACGCACGGCGCTGTCAGCCATCAGATCAGGGCGCTGGAGGCGGAACTCGGGGTGTCGCTGTTCGCCCGCGACGGCAAGCGCGTGCGGCTGACAGAAACCGGCAGGCGCTACGCCAACCACGTGCGCTCTGCGCTCACCGCATTGTCCGACGCCACGCGCGAACTCCGTGCCGGTGACCGCGAGCGGCGGCTCGTGGTGTCCATGTTGTCATCGTTTGCGGCGCGGTGGGTCACGCCGCGCGTCGGCAGCTTTATCGAAGCCCACCCGCAATGGGACCTCGAATTGTTGTCCACAAACGCGCTCACGGACTTCGCGCGCGACGACGTCGACGTAGCAATCCGTTTCGGCTACGGAAAATATGCGGGGCTTTACTCCGAACTGTTGCTTGAGGAAATTTTCTTCCCGGCATGCGCGCCGAATTTCAACGGTGGCAACCTGCCGAAAACGCCCGCCGAGTTGGCGAAGCTTCCTCTACTTCGTTCCGACGACGAATTATGGCGACCATGGTTTGACGCCGCCGGACTTACCGAATGGCCGGAGCCAAAGCGCGGCGTGCTGTATCAGGATTCGTCGAACCTGTTGCAGGCGGCAATCGACGGTCAAGGAATTGCGCTCACGCGCCGTTCGCTCGCCATGCATGAGATTGCGGCGGGCCGACTCGTGCGGTTGTTCGATGTGGACGGGCCAAGTCCGTGGCAGTACTACTTCATCTGTCCGCCGCAAATGCTGGAAACAGCGCGGGTGAAGGCGTTCAGGGACTGGGTCTTTGCGGAGGTGGGACGGTTCAAGCTGTTGTTCGACCGGGCCTGCGAGGCCGGCTCGGCCGCAAGCGCGGGCCGGAAAGCGGACGCGGCGGACGCATTGCGCGTCGCGCCGTAGTGGGACGCCTTAAAGCACGACCTTGACCATGGGATGACCGGTCAGCGCCCGATAGATATCGTCAAGTTGTTCACGGCTAGTGGCGCGCACCGTCACCGTCAGCCCGGTGTAGTTTCCGCCGCTGGACGGACGCGTCTCGACGCGCGAGGCGTCAACTTCGCTATCGAACTGACGGACCACCGTGACGATCGTCTCGGTGAACTCGGGGTGCGATTTGCCCATGATCTTGATCGGGAAATCGCACGGATACTCAATTAGTGATTCGTTCGACGGATTCATTTTTTGCTCCTTGCTGCTGCGCCTCTTTTGCCTTGGCTTGCTGATACGCCGCATATAGCGCCGCAAACACCGCACCCGGCTTGCCGACGCCAACCGGCTGGCCGTCCAACTGCGTGACAGGCAGCACTTCTTTGGTGGCCGAGCTGATGATGATCTCGTCCGCTGCGCGCACTTCGGCTTCGGCGATCTCGCGCACTTCCAGGCGGATACCGTATTCCGCCGACAGCTCCTCGATCAGCCCGTAACGAATGCCTTCGAGAATCTTGTGACTGCGCGGCGGCGCGATCAATACTCCGCCCTTCACCACCCACACATTCGACGACGACCCTTCGGTCAACACGCCGTCGCGGAACTGGACCGTCTCGAACGCGTCGTTTTCCGCGGCGTATTGCGCCATCAGCACATTGCCGAGCAATGACACAGACTTGATGTCGCAATTGAGCCAGCGGCGATCTTCCGCGCTGACGCAACGCACGCCCTCCGCGCGTTGGGCAGCATTGGGCAGATGGAGCGGCGTAACCATGACGAATACCGTTGGCTGGACGCCCGCGGGAAACGCATGGCCGCGCTTTGCGACGCCGCGCGTGACCTGAATGTAGGCGATCGCATCCTGACTGGCGGCAAGACCGGCCTCGGCTTCGTTGGCCGCGACCACGCGCTCGATCAACGCGCGCCAGCCTGCATTGTCGAATGGATTGACAATGCCGATCTTCTCGAGCGAACGCGACAGACGCGCCAGATGCTGTTCGAAGCGGAAAGCCGTGCGTCCGGCCGCGTGCGCATATAGCGGCGCGACTTCGTAAATGCCGTCGCCGAAAATAAAGCCGCGGTCGAGCACAGGCACGCGCGCTTCGGACAAAGGCACCACTTCGCCGTTCAGATAAACGATCGGCTCGAGCGAAACATCAGGAAGAGCGGTCATTGCGATCCGTGTTTACTTTTTCTTGTTGAACATGAGCATCAGCGAATCCCACACGCGGCCCACTACGCCCGCTTGCGGCACGGCCTGCAAGGCGACGATCGGGAACTGTGCGAGCACCTTGCCGTCGGCGACGAGCTTCGCGGTACCGACCTGCTGACCGTTCGCGATCGGCGCGATCAGCGGATCCATCTGCTCGATTTGCGGCTTCACCTTGTCGGCCATGCCCTTGGGCACGGTGATGTACTGATCGCTCTTCACGCCGATCTGCACCGAGTCTTGCGCACCCTTGTAGACGCGCGGCGTGCCCACCACCTGGCTCGCCTTGTAGAGGCGCACCGTGTCGTACGCGGAGTAGCCGTAGTTCAGCATCTTCAGGCTGTCCTGCACGCGGTCGTGTTCCTTCGTCTCGCCCATCATGACCGAGACGAGGCGGCGCGAGGCGTCCTGCGTGCCCGGCAGCGAGCGCTTCGCGCTCGCGATCAGGCAGTAGCCGGCGGCTTGCGTGTGGCCGGTCTTCAGACCGTCGACGGTCGGGTCGATCCACAGCAGACGGTTGCGGTTCGGCTGCTTGATCTTGTTGTACGTGAACTCTTTGACCGAGAAGATGTTGTAGTAGTCAGGGAAGTCGCGGATCAGACGCGCCGACAGCACCGCGAGATCGCCAGCCGTGGTGTAGTGCTGCGCGTCGGGCATGCCGTTCACATCGGCGAAATGCGTGTTTTTCATGCCGAGGCGCTGTGCTTCGGTGTTCATCATGTTGACGAACTGCGCTTCGCTGCCGCCCACCAGTTCGGCCAGCGCGATGGCGGCGTCGTTACCCGACTGCACGATCATGCCGTACACCAGATCGTGCACGGTCACGGGCTTGTTTGCCTCCACGAACATGCGCGATTCGTCGGTGCGCACGCGACGCACTGCTTCGCTCGGCGTCACCGTCTGGTCCATCGCGATCTTCTTCGTTTGCAGTGCTTCGAAGACGAGATACGCAGTCATCAGCTTGGTGAGCGATGCTGGCTCCACGCGCTCATCGGGATTGCCCGAAGCCAGAACCTGATTGCTGGTCGCGTCCACGAGCACCCACGAACGCGCATTCACCGCCGGCGGCGGCACTTGCGCGAACGCAGTGCTGGCCGCCAGCGTGGCGGGCAGCACGACGCCGAGCGTCAATGCGCGGCTTAGCGTGGGAGAAACAAAACTTGCAACGGAGGGAAAAGACGTGCGGCCGGAGGTGGAAAAACGCATAGGGTCGGTTCGTGCAGATATATTCAACGCGCGCAGGGCGCAGAGTTTGGAAGAGCCGGTCGGCGAGCGACTGGCCGTGACGACTAAACGTAACGGCTTGAGCGCCCATTGGACTTCCGGCCACGCGATCGGTTCGCGCAGCACACTCGTAGCCGGCACCGCTGCGCGCGTGAAAAGAAGTTACGCGTCGCGCGAACTGCCGGACAGGCCGTGCTGCGCCCAAAAAAGAGCGCCCATTATACGCGTGGTATTCCCCGAACTTCGCGCAATGACTGGTGAATCGCCACGCGTTTGCGCGTACCTGTACCCCGGAAAACGCGCGCCGCGCGGCAACTTACCGCCAGGCGTCGACGATGATCCGCTTCAGGATATGCAGCTTGCGATGCAGAAAATGCTCTGCGCCCGGAATCACCACCACGGGCAATTCCTGCGGCTGCGCCCAGTCGTAAACGGATTGAATGGGAACGGTCTCGTCCGTCTCGCCGTGAATCACGAGCGTGTTTTCCGGCACAGGCGCCACGTCCCAGCGGCTCGCGGCGGTGCCGACGAACACCATCCGCTCGATCTCCTTGCCTTCGTCGCGTAGCTTTGCGGCCACATGCGACATCACGAAAGTGCCGAACGAAAAACCTGCCAGCACCAGTGGCAGATCGGCGTGGCCCGGCTGCGCGCGCATGTGGTCGAGCACCGCACGCAAATCGTCGCGCTCGCCGATGCCCGCGTCATGCTCACCTTGCGTTTGCCCGACACCGCGAAAATTCGAACGATACGTTACGTAGTTCAACTGGACGAGCGTGCGTGCGAGCGTCTGCGCGACCTTGTTGTCCATCGAGCCGCCGAAGAGCGGATGCGGATGCGCGACGAGCGCAATGCCGCGCGGCGCCGCGCCGTTTTCGCGCGTCTCGTCGGGCAGATCGAGCGCGACCTCGATTTTGCCTACCGGGCCGTCGATCAGATACTTCTTCGTATGTGCGTTCATCGCGGCGCCTATTGATCGATCTTCAGACGCTCGACAACCTTGCCGTTCGCCAGATGCGAGTCGACGATTTCGTCGATGTCGCTCTCGTCGACATACGTGTACCAGACGCCTTCCGGATAGACGACGAGCGCCGGGCCGAGTTCGCAGCGGTCGAGGCAACCTGCCTTGTTGATGCGCACCTGGCCGGGGCCGGCGAGGCCGAGTTTCTTCACGCGCTTCTTCGCGTATTCCTGCATTGCCTGGGCATTGCAGTTCGCGCAACTCGGACGCTCTGCGCCCGGTTCACGCTGATTGAGGCAGAAGAAGACGTGGTACTTGTAGAAGGAGTCCATGTTGTACGAAGAGCGAGGCTGTCAGAAGGGCAATAGTGCAGCAGAAGGCAGTCGGGCGCAGCGGCGCGCACTTTGTTGCGGAGGAGCCGTTGGCCGCGCCGCTTGCGGAGGTCGTTTGCGAAGGACCGCTTGCGAACGATTATAGCGAGCAAGAGGCCCATCGCTGACGCTGCAGGAGCGCCTACTTCGACTCAAGCCTCGTGCGCCGCCTGAGCCAAACGCGTTCGACGACGAACGCTAGCCACACGAGCGCCGCGTACGGCCACACCCACGCGAGCCAGCGCGCGAGGCCATTGAAGTGCAGATAGCGTCCTTGCCGCCAGTCGGCCAGCACGACATCGAAATAAGGATTCACCGGCAACAGGTTGACGAACACGAGCGTCACGACGAGTGCGCCCGCCGCCAGCGCGGTGCGCGATCTGCGCCGCAGACGCAGCGCCAGGAGCCCGAGCGCCGCGCCGCAGCCGATGCCCGCGAGCGCGCCTGGCGTCGCCCAGTCGAAGGCGAGGCCCGATTGCGACTGCAAGAACGTAGCGCCCGCCTTCACTCCAAGAGCCACGACGATAAATAGCAGCAACAGCCGCACGCGCGGCGCATGACGGCGTATCGTCAACGACGCGAGCGCAAGCGCGGCGAACAGATTGAGCGTGGTGATGAGGGCTTCCCAGGCATCGTCAGGCAGCCAGGCGGCGACCCACGCGGGCCATGTGCCGACGTGCCAGCCGGCCGGCGTCCACGCGAACAGGGCATCTTGCGTCGTGGAATCGACTCGCGTCCACAGCGCGCGCGGCCAGTTACCGAGCCCAAAGAGACGCGGCGACGGATACATCGTCGCAAACGGCCAGGCCGCGACAAGACACGCGAGCGCGGCACTCTCACGGTGGAACCACATGAGCCGCAAGCGTCGCAGCAACCCGCGGTCGAGCAGCGCGCCCGTAGCCGGCGACATGATCGCCGCGCCAAGCAGCGCGCCGAGCGCGTTGGCCGCGAGGTCGAGGTTGGACGCGACCCGCGTCGGCAAATACGTTTGCACGGCTTCCATCACGCCCGACAGCAAGCCGCCGAGCACGAAAGCCAACGCGACCGCGAGCGGCCCGCGCCAGCGCGGATAGAGCGCAAGCACCATTAGCGCGCCAAACGGCATATAGCCGAGCACATTCGTGACGACATCGAACGCCGTCAGATACTGCGGCATCGGATCGGAAAGGAAGGCGAACGGCGTGAGACCGAGCGAGCGCCAACCTGAAAACGGATACCACGAACCGTAGACGATCAGCACGGTGTACAGCAGCAGCGCTTGCCGCGAAAGCACCGACGGACGGCGCAGCCACGATCTTTCGCTCATGCAGCGCTCCGTTGCGTGCGCTGCGCGCCGGTCATTGCGCGGCGACCAGCGCCTGAACGCCGAGCCAGGCGGCGATTTGCGCGACGAGGTCGTCGCTGGCGGTGGCGAGCGCTTGCGCGCCGCCTGCAGCGTCGGCGGTACTCGACGGCGCCCTGGAGATGAAGGTTCGCTGACCCAGCACCTTGCCGTTTTGCGTCAGCGTGGCGCGCGCGGTCACCGCTGCATGGCTTTGCGACTGGCTGTCGAACACCTGTTCGAACTCGCCCAGATCCACCTTCAGTACGGGCGCGGCGACGCCGTCGGCGCCCGTCAGCACCGTGCCGCGAGAACTGAGCGCGCCGCGCAGACGTTGCGTGAGCAACTGCGAAGGCGGCATCGTCCAGTGGCTGTTCGCGTACGCGGCCAACTGCTGCGCGTCGGCATAGCCGAGCCGGTACACGAGCTTGTCGGACTGGAGCATTTCCGGCGCGCTCACGTCGAGCACCTTGACCGCCGATTGCGTGCCCGCAGACGCTGCAGGCTTCGGCGGCCCGAAGTCGTAGCGAATGTCCGCGAGCGCGGTCGGCGTGCTGGAGCAGCCTGCCGCCAGCAGACTGAACGCAAGCAGCGTCGCGCAAACAGCGCCCGCGCGCGCGGCACGCGAGGACAACAAGCGGTGAATGGAGCGTGACATGACGATGTTCCTTTCTTCAAACCTTCAGATTCATTGTGCGGCGCGCGCGGCAGGCCACGTGAAACCAGCCTCGCCGGGGCCCGGCGCCGCCGCCGGCGCACCGAACAGCACGCTGCGCGGGCTGGTGCTGAACGTGTCGGCGGCGCGGTCCACGGAGCGCGCGGCGGAGCGCACGTCTTCAGCAAGCGAGTTGACCCGCGGCAACGTGTCGTAACCGACCCGCGCCGACAGATCCTGCAATGAGCCGTTCATCGCGGTGAGCGCGTCGCCCGCTTGCTGAGCCGCGGTGCCCACCTTGTTCAGATTGGTCTCGAACGGACCATCCGCACGATTCAGGCTCGTGATCAACTGGTTCGTCGAGACGAGCGTGCTATCCAGCTTGTCGATGGTGGCGGGCAGCTTGCCGGCCACCGGCGCCATCTGCTGCGTGAGCGTGGCGACGCCGTCCGCGGCTTTCTGGATGCTGGCCGCCGTGCCGTGCAACTGGTCGACCATCTCCTGCGACAACAGATTGTCGACGTCGTCCGTGACCTTTTCGAGTTTCTTCAACAACACGTCGCCGCGTTGTTGCAATTGGTCGAGCAAGCCCGGACGCATCGGCAACTGTGCAACCTGTTTCGCCGACGAGGCGAGCGGCGACGGATCGCGCCCCGTGTCGTCGAGCTGAATGAACGCGATGCCCGTCACGCCTTGAAAGCCGAGACTGCCGAACGTGGAATGCGTGATCGGCGCATGCGTGTCGACGAGAATCCGGATCAGGATCTGGCCCGGATGATCGCGGTCGAATTTGATCGACTGCACTTTGCCGACGTCGAGCCCTCTATAGCGCACGGCCGCGTCGGTAAAAAGACCCGTTACGTTGGTGCGCGCAATCAGATCGTACGGCACACGCACCGCGCGGTCGACATTGAACAAAAAAGCCGCCGTTGCAATCGCGGCCAGCAGGACGACCGTAAAGAGTCCTGCCCAGAACGCATGCGATTTGTTTTCCATTGCCAGGTTCCCTAGTTTCCCTGATTCACAGCGGCAATTCGGACGATGCCGGCTCGAGCGCCGCGCGCGGCAACTTTGCGCGGCGCTCGGGCGGCAACGCCTGCAAGGCGCGGCGCCCGCGCAAGCCGAGAAAATATTCGCGGATGAACGGATGATCGACGCCGGCCGCTTCTTCCACAGGCGCGGCGACCAGCACCTTGCGATCCGCCAGCACGGCCACGCGCGTGGAAAGCGCGACCATCGTGTCGAGATCGTGCGTGACCATCACGACCGTCAAGCCGAGCGCGCGATGCAGCGCCGAAATCAGTTCGACGAACTCGTCGGACGCTTGCGGATCGAGCCCGGCGGTCGGTTCGTCCAGAAACAGCAGTTCGGGTTCGAGCGCGATCGCGCGCGCAATGCCTACGCGCTTGATCATGCCGCCGGACAGCGCCGAAGGCATTTTGGACGCGTGCTTGCACGGCAGCCCGACCATCTCCAGTTTCAGCATGACGATGTCGCGCAGCAGGTCTTCGGGCACCTTGCCGAGTTCGCGCACCGGCTGTGCGACGTTGTCGAACACCGACAGCGAGGAAAACAGCGCGCCCCGCTGAAACAGCATGCCGGAGCGGCTGCGCATCAGCAGCGCGGTTTCGGGCGAAATGGTCGCGAGGTCTTCGCCGAATAGCTTGATGGTTCCCGAAGTTGGCCGCTCCAACCCGAGAATCTGCCGCACGAGCGTGGTCTTTCCGGAACCCGACCCGCCGACGATCGACACGATCTCGCCGCGCCGCACGTCCAGATTCACATGCTGATGCACTACGTTGCGGCCATAGCGCTTGGTGACGTCGATCACTTCGATCACCGGCTCGGCGATGGAAGGCATCGGCTGGCCGCGTACGGCCTGAGTTAGCGGCGCGATCATCCGAGCCCCACGTTCTGGAACAGAATCGCGAACACGGCGTCCGCGAGAATCACGATCGTGATGGACGTCACCACCGAAGTCGTCGTGCCTTCGCCGAGACTCTGCGAATTGGCTTTGATACGGAACCCGAAGTGGCAGCCGACAATCGCGATCAGCATTCCGAAGACGACGCCCTTGCCGAGACCGATCCACAGGTTCGCAGCCGGCACGACGCCGGGCAACGCGCGCGCGAAATAACTCATGTCGATGCCGAGCACAATCTTCGCGGCGAGTGCCCCACCGCTCAGCGCAATGATGTTCGTCCACATCACGAGTAGCGGCATCGCCACGCCGAGCGCCACCACGCGCGGCAGGATGAGCCGCAGACCGTGCGGAATGCCCATCACGCGCATGGCGTCGAGTTCCTCGGTCACGCGCATCACGCCGATCTGTGCGGTGATTGCCGAGCCGGAGCGGCCCGCGACCAGAATCGCCGAGAGCACCGGCCCGAGTTCGCGGATCACCGAGAGCCCGAGAATATTCACGATGTACTGATTGGCGCCGAAGAGCCTCAATTGCTGCGCGGACAGATAGCTCAGCACGATGCCGATCAGAAACGCGACCAGCGCGGTGATGGGCAGCGCCCTGGTGCCGGCGTTGTAGATATTCGCTGAGATTTCAGTCCACGGCGTGAGGGCGGGCTTGCGCGCGATCGCCAGCAGATCGAGCACGACGCGACCCAGCATAGCCACGCCGCCGTATAAATGCTCGAAGAACGAAAACAGCCCGAGGCCGAGCCGCGTGAACGGATCGAATCTGACGACCGGCTCCGCCGTCTCGCGCACGGTGTCGAGCAACGCAATGCGCTCGAAGATATCGCGCTGCGTGTCGGTGAGTTCGGTGTCGGGCGGCATTCTGTGGCCCCACACGCGCCACAGCGCCTGGCCGCCGACGTGATCCATCCGGTCGATGCGCGATAGATCCCACTGGCCGATGCCTTCGGCGCCTTCGAGCGAACGCAGTTGCGGTATCACATGTCCGGTGGCGCGGTCGCGCGCGAGCGCGAGCGCCGTCCACTGGCCCGAGAGCCGGACGATCTTGCCTTGGCTGCCAGCCGCGACTTCAAGGCCGGGCGGAGTGTCGTAGTTCAAGGATCGTTGCAATGTGGTTATCGGAGTAGCGGCCATTGTAACGAACGCGCAGCGGATCGACCGCGCTGGCGGCCCCAGGCGGTTCGCTGTCGCTACACGCTGTCGTTACAATATGGGACATGAACGCTTCCACTCCTCCCAAAGGACCGGCCGCTGCCGCGAACGCAGCCGACTGGCGTATCGACCGTGAACGCGCCGTCGCTCTTTTCGGCGCGCATGCGCATGACTGGCCGATCGAAATCGTCGAAGAAACCGGCTCGACCAACGCCGACCTCATGTCCCGCGTGAAGGCGCTACCGCGCAAGGCGGGCGCGCTGCCAAGGCCGATCGTGCGGGTGGCTTACCTGCAGACCGCCGGACGCGGCCGCCGCGGGCGTCCGTGGTACGCGGAGCCGGGTAATGCGCTGCTGTTTTCGGTCGCCTGCGTGCTGCCGCGTCCGCTAGAAGGACTGGCGGGATTGAGCCTCGCGGTGGGTGTCGCGCTCGTCGACGGACTGCGCTCGTTGCCTGTCGCCGGCCCCGGCCAGATTGCGCTGAAGTGGCCGAACGACATATTGCTCGAAGGCGACAAGCTCGCCGGCATCCTGATCGAGACCGCCTGGAGTACGGAGGACGCGAGCGCCGTCGTGATCGGCATCGGCACCAACGTGAAGGGCGCCGACGAACTCGCCGCGAAAATCGGCGCGCTCAACGCCGGGTCGCAGCCGCAGGTGCGCGGCACGGCACCGACCGCGCTGCAGCGCGCGCTGCCCAACGCGAACCTCACCGATACGCTCGCCGCCGAACTCAATGCATTGGAGCCCGCCTTGCAGCGCTTTGGCGCGGAAGGATTTGCGCCGTTCCAGGCGCGCTGGAACGCAATGCATGCATACGCCGGCCGCGAGGTCGTGCTGCTCGAACAGGGCGCGGAAGTCACACGCGGCGTCGCTGCGGGCGTCGATGAGCGCGGCCAGTTGTTGCTCGATACCGACGCGGGCCGGCAGAGCATCGCGACCGGCGACGTGTCGCTGCGTCTCGCCGACGGTGCTGCATGACGAGCGGCGCGCGTCATCTTTTGATCGACGCGGGCAATAGCCGCGTCAAATGGGCAATGGTCGAGGCTGACGGAACGCAGATCGCCGGTGGCGCGCTTGCGCAGGGCGGCGCGGATCAGACTCAATGGGCTACTGAAGGGGCGACTCAGTGGGCGAACTTGCCGGCGCCTCGCGGCGCATGGTTATCGAACGTCGCCGGCGATGCCGCAGGTGAGCGAATCGCTGCGTTGGTCGACGCGCAATGGCCGCATCTGCCGCTCACCACGATTCGCGCACGCGAGCAGCAATGCGGCGTGACCAACGCGTACACGACGCCGCACGCGCTCGGCAGCGACCGCTGGGCCGGCATGATCGGCGCGCACGCGGCGTTTCCCGGCGAGCATCTGCTCATTGCGACCTTCGGAACCGCGACCACGCTCGAGGCATTGCGCGCGGACGGCCGCTTCGTGGGCGGACTCATCGCGCCAGGCTGGACGTTGATGATGCGCTCGCTCGGCGAGCACACGGCTCAATTGCCGACGCTCGACGCTAACGCCGCGCGCGGCCTTCTGGCGAGTTCCGCTGATAAGCAGGACGCAGCCCGACGCGGCCCGTTCTTCGCGACGGATACGCCGCGTTCGTTATCCGCCGGTTGCACGCTGGCACAAGCGGGACTCGTCGAGCGGACATGGCGCGACCTGACGGACGAATGGCAGGTGCCGGTGCGCCTCGTGGTCGGCGGCGGCGCTGCAGACGAAGTGGCGAGCGCACTGAAAGTGCCGCATACTCGCCACGATTCACTGGTTTTGTCTGGGCTTGCACTGATAGCTTCCGAGCGCGCTTCGGAACACGGCGTGTAGAACACCGGCTAAATGTGATGGCTGAGCTTCGCGTCTGAACCATATCGGCGGGACAACTTCTGGAAGGGAAAATATAACGATGCTGCGCTGGCTGATCGCCATACTGTTCCTGGCCAACCTTCTGGCATTCGTCGCAGTGCGCGGCGTGTTCGGCCCGACGCCCACCGCGAGCGGGCGCGAACCCAATCACCTGAGCCGTGAAGTCCATCCGGACTGGTTGAAGGTGCGCCCGGTCACCGCCACGGACGCCGCTGATCAGGCTGTTGTCGGCGCGGCGGCACCGGTCGCGCCGATTGCGGCGTCGGCGTTGCCGCAATAAAGCGGACAATCGAAGCCGAGAGTTGGAGCCGGATGTTGCAGCGGCGCGTCGGGGGGCGCATCTAACTGTGCAAGCGCAAGCCTAGGCCATACAGACTTTGCGCCGTGCTCGCCCGCTCGTGCTTAGCCTTGCGTACGAACCTTCTTGAGCAGCGCCGTCGTCGAGCGGTCATGCTCGAACGGAATTGCCAACGCCTTGCCGCCCCAGCCGCGCACGATGGCCGACTCCGGCAACGTATCCATGTCGTAGTCGCCGCCCTTGACCAGCACATCCGGACGTAGCGCCGAGATCAGTTCGACAGGCGTCTTTTCCCCGAAGCAAACCACGTAGTCGACACTCTCCAGCGCCGCGAGCAAAGCCATCCGGTCGGCTTCGTTGTTGATCGGCCGGTCATCGCCCTTGCCGAGCATACGGACCGAAGCGTCGCTGTTCACGCCGACGATCAGGCAAGCGCCCTGCGCTTTCGCGTCCGCGAGATAGGTCACATGCCCGCGATGCAGAATGTCGAACACGCCGTTTGTAAATACGACCGGCGCGTTCAGCGAAGGGCGCAGCGCGACCAGCGCGTCGCGAGTAAGAATCTTGCGTTCGAAAATAGCGGCCATTTGGGATATGGAAGATACAGAGATTTGCCATCGCGATACGGCGTATGCAACGTGGAGCATAACGCTCACGCAGACTGGTCGAGCATAAGGGTGAGCATCGAAATCAGGCGCAAATTAAACAAAACGGTCCGGCAAGCTCGCGCCTGCCGGACCGTTTTAAAGCGCCGAACCGGAGCGCGGCGCTAGCTTTGCATTATGCGCGACCCGCGAACCCGGATTCACGAGGCTCCATTCAAGCCGGCTGTTCGGCCGACTTCTGGTCGGCCTGCAGCCGCGTCACCACTTCCTTGCGATAACGGTTCAGTTCCTGCGCGGTAGTGAACGTGCGCTCGAACAGCAGCGACAGGTTATGCAGAATGCGCTCGACAACCTTCTTTTCCCAACCGTCGTCGAAGCGGATCTGCTCGTCGAGCCAGCGTTCGAGCCATTCCGGATCGGGCAGGCGCGACTGGATCGTGTCGCGCGGGAACAATGCCTGATTGACGTGCAGATTCGTGGGGTGCAACGGCTTTTCGGTGCGACGCGCCGACGCCATCAGCACACCGATCTTTGCAAAAGCGGCTCGCGCGATGTCGCCGGTTTGCACCATGGCTTTCTTCATGTAGCGCAGGTAAGCGCCGCCATGCCGCGCCTCGTCGCGCGAAATGGTTTCGTAGATGTGCTTGATGACCGGCTCGGTGTGCCATTCGGCAGCGCGGCGATACCAGTGATTCAGGCGGATTTCACCGCAGAAGTGCAGCATCAGCGTTTCAAGCGGCGGCGCCGGGTCGAATTCGAAGCGCACGGCGTGCAGCTCTTCTTCGGTGGGGCACATTTCCGGCTTGAAGCGGCGCAGATATTCCATCAGCACCAGCGAATGCTTCTGTTCTTCGAAGAACCACACGCTCATGAACGCGGAGAAATCGCTGTCGTGATGGTTGTCACGCAGAAACATTTCCGTGGCGGGCAGCGCCGACCATTCGGTGATCGCGTTCATCTTGATCGTCGCGGCCTGCTCGTCGGTCAATAGCGATGCATCGAACTTGTCCCAGGGAATGTCTTTCTCCATGTCCCATCGAACGGATTCGAGCGATTTATAAAGTTCCGGGTAAAGCATGGTGTTCATAGTCCCACCCCTGTTCTGCACATACTGTGTGTGTCTGTCACTACTACGTGTAGCACTTTCCTGACCACGAACGAAACGCGCCGGGTGCTCTACCCGAATGCCGCGCCGTTCGCCGGCCAAGCCTTCAATTTTACGCGGTAACCGGCCGCCTGGATGCACGGGCAGCGAAGAAGTCCGGGCGCTCGCGCGAGGAGCGACTAACGCAAAGTTACACGCTCGGGTCACGCATTGCGCGGCCAACCATGGGTGAGGGATACCCTATGCCTGAGGTCGAGCCAGTTTGCGATGAAAACCGCACCGTCCAGCCCTGCGCCGGTGATGCCGGCGGTGAATGGAGCCTGGGCGGCTGGTTGGTTGTTTTCAGCGCACGCCCAAAACCAAACAAATGCCTTCCAATGATAGCACGCTGACTTCCTCAAACCCGCGCGATAGCGGACGCAATTCCGATGCCTGGTTGACCTGTCTCAACGACTGTGCAATCGGCGGAGTGTGGCTTGCGACGGGGTCAAAACGGTGACAGCCGGCGATTTTTCTGCCCAGTTGCCCCGACAATTGGCCCGGCTGCCGCCCGCCTCCCGCAGCGCATCGTCACAGGGATTTTTTTGGCGGCTTCGACCCGCTGATGGCCGTCCCGGCCGCTGCGCGCTTTGTGGTTGATGGCGCGCGCTTCGCCGTCGGCCGCTTCGCCGCAGACTGGTCAGCAGATCCAGCGCCTTCAGCCGAACTTGCAGACGCTGCGGCGGCTTCGTCCTCGGGCGATGGTCGCGGTACATCGGTCGCCCCGCCAACTGCCTCGCTCGCCTCGTCGGCAGCGTCCTCGTCAGTCTCGGCTTGTGCGCCGCTATTCTCGGCCGCTCCCGCAGCGCTCGCGGTCGGCTGAGTCATCGCGAATTGCGCGATCTGGTTGAATTGCGATTGCAGCAGGTTCCACCATGCCGATGCGTCGAATGGCGGAGTGGCAGGTGTGCCCTCCTCGTCGCCCGACGCTTCAGCGGTAGCCGAGTTTTCGGCCGAAGCCGCCGGCTCCGGATGAGGCCAGCCGCTCGTTGGCGAAGGGCTCGGCGCAGGGGCCGGCGCTGGCGACACTGCCGCCGCCGGCTGACTCATCGATTGCTGTGCAAACGCGCCGAACGCACGCAGCGTCGCAAGCGTCGCGCGCTGCACTTCGAGCGCCTGAATCGCGGATTGCAGCATGCTCAGGTTCAGCTTGAGCCATTGCTCAACCGCGCGCATGTCGGTGATGCGCTTATCGAGTTCTTCGACGTTGGTAAGCGGCGCCATCATGTCGGACATCATCGACAGCGACGGACCCACCCCCGCGCCCGATGGTGCGCCGGAGAACGCGGAGCCGAACGGCGACATGCGCATCATGCCCCACATGCGTTCGAGCATTTCGGCGGGCGGAAAACCGGGGAAGCCAGGGAACGGCGGCGTTGAACCAGATGTGTCAGTCATGCTTGTCGCCTCGCTGCATTAACAAAAAAGCGCGGAAAGAAAAACGCGAACCAGAGAGCGCATCGAGCGCGCCTGAAGCCGATCATACAGCGCGGTACATCCGAATCGCGCTGCATCCGTTACGGTGCGCGCCAAGGGTCCGCGCCGCCGAAATCCGGCGCACGCCGCTCGCGCAGCGAGGTCACGCCTTCACGCACGTCCGGCCCGGCGAATCCCATGAACTCCAGCGCAAGCGACGCATCGAAAGCGGGCCCTGCCGAGCGCAGCCAGTTGTTCAACGCATACTTCGTCCAGCGGATCGCGGTTTGCGAACCGTGCGCGAGTTTCTGCGCGACTTCGAATGCTTTGGGCAGCAGATCGTTTTCGTCGACCGCAAGGGACACGAGCCCGATTCTCTCCGCCTCCGTGCCGCTCACCGGCTCGCACAGCATCAGGTAGTACTTGGCCTTCGCCATGCCGCACAGTAGCGGCCAGACGATCGCCGCGTGGTCGCCGGCGGCTACGCCGAGCCGTGTGTGCCCGTCGATAATGCGCGACGTCTTCGACGCGATCGAAATATCGGCAAGCAGACCCGCGACCAGACCCGCGCCGACGGCGGGACCGTGCATCGCCGAGACGATCGGTTTGCTGCAGTTGATGACGTTGTAGACCAGATCGCGAGCCTCGCGCCACACGCGCGCGCGCACGTCGAAGTCGGTAGCCATGTCTTCGACCAGTTGCAGATCGCCACCCGCCGAGAAGCCCTTGCCCTCGCCGCGAATGATAGCGACGCGCGTGTCTGGATCGCGGTCGATGTCGCGCCAGATTTCCGCGAGTTCGTAATGCATGCGCGCGTCGGCGGTAGCAAGCGCGCTTCTGTTCGCACCTTCGCCGCTCATCACCACTTCGAGTACGCCGTGCGGACGCCGATGCAACTTGAGCGACTGGTAACGTGCATAGAACGCATCGTTGGTGTGAGGTTGTTCAGTCATGGTGATCTATCCGTGGGTGCGTGATGCGCGCATCGCTTAACGCGGCTGATAAACCCATTTGCCGCTGCTGATTTCGACCATGACGCGCGCACGTTGGTCGAGCCCCAGGTGGTCCCCGGCGCTCATGTTGACGACGCCGTTGGTATCCGCGAGACCGCGCGTGCCTTCGAGTGCGTCGCGCAACGCACGGCGAAATTCCGGCGTGCCCGGCGCGGCTGTTTTCAACGCGATCGGCACGGCATGGCTGAGCAACATGCCCGCGTCCCACGTATAAGAGCCGAATGCCGAGACGCTGCCAGGCCCACGCAGCGCTTCGAAGCGCGCGATGTAATCGAGCGCGAGGCGCTTCGCCGGATGATCCGCAGGCAATTGCGCCGCGACCAGCACTGGGCTTGCTGGCAGGAAGGTGCCGTTGCAATCCGCGCCGCAGACGCGCAGGAAGTCGTTATTGCCCACGCCGTGGTTGTGATAGATCAGCCCTTTATAGCCGCGTTCGCGCAGTGTCTTCGGCGGTAACGCCGCGGGCGTACCGGCCGCGCCCACCACCACTGCATCGGGATGCGTTGCGAGGATTTTCAGCACCTGCCCCGTCACGCTCGGATCGGTGCGATTGAACCGCTCGCTCGCCACCATCTGCATGTGATGAAGCTGCGCGAACTTCGCGACTTCGGCGTAGAAGGTCTCGCCGAGCGCATCGGCCTGACCGATGAACGCGACAGTTTTCACTCCGCGTGTACTTGCATGCTCGGCAATTGCCGAAGCCATCATCGCATCCGTTTGCGGAGTCTTGAAGACCCAATGGCGCTTGGCATCAACGGGTTCAATGATTTTCGCCGACGACGCAAGCGAGATCATCGGCGTGGTTCCGTCGGCAACCACGTCGATCATTGCCAGGGAGTTCGGCGTAATGGACGAACCGATGATCGCGTCGACATGATTTTCGGAGATCAGCTTCTTGGTGTCCTGGACTGCCTGGGTCGTGTCCGACGCATCGTCGAGCACGATGTATTCGACGCTCTGGCCGCCGATCTGTTTCGGCAGCAACGTCGCCGTATCGCGCGCGGGAATGCCGAGCGACGCGGCGGGCCCCGTCAACGAGAGCACCAGCCCGATCTTCACCTGAGCCAACGCCGCCGCGGGCGACAGACATACAAGCGCCGTACACAATGCGGCGACACGAGCCGCAGCTCTGGCGAGCCGCCTGCTCAGCTTCAGTTCTTCCCGCTCCTCCAGCCATGCGCTCGCATTCAGACCACGCGCGCATGCGCTCCCCAATCCCGCGTCAATCGATCCAGCTCGCCGCATGGTGTCTCCTCACATGAGTTTTTCGTTTTGATTTACCGCCGATGCCGCCGCGCCAGTCAGTGTAGCGGCGCGCGATGGCAGCGGCATCGGGCGAAACCCTTTCGGACTATGCGCCGTACCGCTTCAGTCGAGCGGTGCGATGCTCTGCTCGATGGAGCCGAAAATCGACTTGCCCGCTTCATCGAACATTTCGATCTTCACCGTGTCGCCGTACTTCATGAACTCGGTCTGCGGCGCGCCATGCTCGATCGTTTCGAGGCAGCGTTTTTCGGCGATACAGCAATAGCCGCGCTTCGCGTCCTTGTTGGAGACCGTGCCCGATCCGACAATCGCGCCCGCTCGCAAATTGCGCGTTTTCGCAGCATGCGCGATCAGCTGGCCGAAGTGGAACACCATGTCCGTGCCGGCGTCTGGCTGGCCGACTTTCTTGCCGTTCCAATGGACGATCATTGGCCGGTGCACGCGGCCTTCGCGCCAGTGTTCGCCGAGTTCGTCGGGCGTCACGGCGACCGGTGCGAACGAAGAGGCCGGCTTGCTCTGGAAAAACCCGAAGCCCTTCGCGAGTTCAGCGGGAATCAGATTGCGCAGCGAAACGTCGTTGACGAGCGTGATCAGACGCACGCTTTTGAGCGACTGCTCGGGCGTCGCGCCCATCGGCACGTCCGTGGTGATTACCGCAACCTCTGCCTCGAAGTCGATGCCGAACGCTTCGGATGCACAGACCACGTCGTCTTTCGGACCGATGAAGTCGTCGCTGCCGCCCTGGTACATCAGAGGATCGGTCCAGAATTCGGGCGGCATCTCCGCGCCGCGCGCGCGCCGCACGAGTTCGACGTGATTCACATACGACGATCCGTCCGCCCATTGGAAAGCCCGGGGCAGCGGCGCCATGCAGTCGCTTGCGTCGAATGAAAATGTGTTGCGCGCGCGCCCCTGGTTGAGCGCGTCGTACAGGTCGTGCAGTTGCGGCGCGTAGAAGGTCCAGTCGTCGAGCACGCGTTGCAACGTGGGCGCGATCGCGTCGGCAACGGCCGCCGTGTGCAGGTCGCGGGACACGACAATCAGTTGGCCGTCGCGCGTGCCGTCTTTCAGCGTGGCAAGTTTCATGGATGATGAACCGGGTTAGTGACGATAGAGGGAATCTATTCTACGATGGTGAATCGGCGCAGCCCAAGCCCGCCTTGCCGAAACCCCTGTCAGGCGTATCGAAAGGGCTCTGCGGCCGGCTTTCTTTCACCGCTTCTGAACGCGCTTCGCGCGCCTTGCTCATGCCGAACACTGCCCGCTCCGGCGCAATTCCTAACCGCGCGGTCGCCGACGCGGCCGAAGCATCCGACATCGACGACGAGACCGCCGAAACCACCGACGCAGCCGACGCCGGCGAGGAAAAGCTGCGCTCGGGCATCCAGTCGATCGAAGTCGGCTTCAGGCTGCTCGACGTGCTGACCCGCGAACCGCGCGCCATGATGCTGCGCGATCTCGCGCAGCGCGCCGGCATGAGCCCCGCGAAAGCGCACCGCTATCTGGTGAGCTTTCTACGTCTCGGCGTCGTGTCGCAAGACCCGCTCTCGGGTCGATACGAGCTTGGCGGCTTCGCATTGCAACTCGGGCTCGCGCGGCTTGCTCGCGTCGACGGCGTGAAGCTCGCGCGGATCGCGCTCGCCGAACTGCGCGACCGGCTGGACCTGACTGTGGGCATCGCCGTGTGGGGCAATCAGGGGCCGACCATGGTTCACTGGATGGAATCGAGCCATCCGGCGAAGGCGTCGTTGAAACTCGGCGACGTGATGCCGCTCCTCAGTTCCGCCACGGGCCTGCTCTTTGCGGCCTATCTGCCCGCGGGCAAGACCGGCGCGATGCTGGAACGCGAACTGGCCGACACCCGCCGCTCGTCGCATCTGGGCGGGCCGCGTACCCGCGAGGAAGTCGAAAGGGTGCTGGCGGACGTGCGCGAGCATGAAGCGGCGCGCGTCGAAGGCATGTTGCTGCCGACCATTCACGCGTTCTGCATGCCGGTGTTCGATTCGACGGGCGAACTGGCGCTCGGCCTCGTCGCGCTCGGTCACGAAGGCGCGTTCGACATTGGCTGGGGCGGCGAAATCGACACGGCGCTGCGTGAATGTGCGCAAAAGCTGTCGTACGAGCTGGGGTATAGTCCGACGCCGCGTTAAGGCTCGCCGCCGCATCCATTCATTCGCACTTTGCGCCCGCACTGCACGCATTCAATCGCCGATGGCCCTTCCTTCCGCCGCACGCCAGTCCGATCTGACGCTCGCTGACGAGCCGCGTGTCCGTTGGCGTACCTGGCGCTGGATCGCGGTCCTGCTCGTGGTCGGCGTTCTTCACTGGATCGCCGCGCAATGGGTCGAGCGCCACCGCGCGACGCTGAATCCATCCGGTGACGAACATGTCCCAGTGCAGGTTGCGCTTCTTAAACCGGAACGTATCGAACGCAATCCGGCTGCCACGGCCCCGGCTGCGCCCGCGTCGGAGCGAAAACGCAAGCCCGTCGCCGGCAAGCCGCGCGAGCATGTGTTGACCGCGTTGCGACCGGCCGAAAAGCCCACAGTCGACGCCGCTATCGCCGCATCGGACACCTCCGCCAGCGCGCCTGTCGCAAACGTGGCATCGGCGAGCGCCGCAAACTCCACGCCCGCAAGCGCGACGGCAAGCGCAGCGCAGGCCGCGCCAGCGGCGCCCGGCGTCAAGTTCTCGGTCCCGCCGTCCGGCGAACTCCAGTACGACACGTTTTACAACGGCGTGCGAAACCAGCCCGGCACGATTCACTGGACCAGCAGCGCGCAAAGCTACGAAATGGTGGTTTCGGTGCCCTTACCTTTTGTCGGCACCTTCGTCTATTCAAGCCATGGCCGTATTGATGCATTCGGCCTCGCTCCCGAGCAATACGTGGAAAAGCGCGGTCGCCGCGTGGAAGATGTTTCCATCTTCAACCGCGCCGACAAAAAGATCGCCTTCACGCGAACACCCGCCACGCTGCCATTGCCCGACGGCGCGCAGGACCGCTTCAGCATGATCATGCAACTGGCGAGCCTGGTGCGCGGCGACCCCGATGCCTACAAGCCGGGCGTGACGCGCCAGTTCTTCGTGGTAGACAGCGATAGTGGTGAAATCTGGCCAGTCGAGACTATTGGCGACGAGACCATCCGCACCGCGCAGGGCTACGTGCAAACGCGCCATTTCAAGCGGCTGCCGCGCCGCCAGGGCGACCAGCGCCGCATCGACGTATGGCTCGCGCCTTCGCTCGGCTGGCTACCCGCGCGACTCGTGCAGACGGAGCCGAACGGCACGCAGTTCGAACTGGTGTGGCGCGGCAAGATCAGTGTCGATAACAACGCGGGCTCGTCCGATATATCGCCGGGTGCCTCCCCTTCAGCCGCGCCGACAGCCGCCTCCGACGCAGCGCCAGCCGCGCCGCTGGCATCGCCGCCAGGCCCACCTGTCAATTCGACCGGTGCCGACGACACTTCCGGCAACATCAAGCCGTGATACAAAGCCCGCCGGCACCGGCGGCGATGCGGGCATGCACTCGAATAGTGCCTCGCACATACTCGCGAAACTTCCGTCTCGATGCCGACTCTGCATCATCTGATGCAACCGTTGGCGGGCCGCATACGTATCTGCGTATATGCGCACACACGTCAGGCCTCGACCAATTCTTCCACTGCGATCCCCTTGAAGGAGCCCGCATGCAAGTGAACATCAACGGAATCGAGACGCGCTACGTGCTGAGCAATGAAGGCGGCGGCCCCTGGCTTACGTTCATTCATCAACTTGGCGGCGATCTGTCCGTGTGGGACCAGCTCGCAGGCTATTTTCGCGACGACTATACGGTTCTGCGCTACGACGTGCGGGGTCACGGCCAAACGGAATTGTCAAAAGAGCCGTTCTCGGTTGGCGATCTTGCTGGCGACCTTGCCGCGCTGCTCGATGCGCTAGGCGCCCCGAGCACGCACCTCGTAGGTATGTCGATGGGCGGCATGATCGCGCAGCAGTTCGCGCTTGACCACTCGTCCCGCGTGGACTCGCTCACCATTGCCGACAGCGTTGCCGCGAATCCTCCAGAGGCCCGCGCCACATGGGACCAGCGCGCCGCCAGCGCCCGCCGGGACGGCATGGCGCCGCTTGCGGCCGCCACGCTCGAACGCTGGCTGACCGAGGATTTTCGGGTCGCGCATCCCGAAGCAGTGGAGCCGATCCACGAGGCGCTGACCCGCACGTTGCCAGAAGGCTACGCCATGGCGTGCGAAGCGCTGCGCGAGTTCGACGTACGCGGTAAGCTGGGAGCGATTCACTGTCCAACCCTGGTCGTGGCAGGGCGCCATGATACGGGCACGCGGCCTGCTGCTAGTCAGGAGATAGCAGATGCCATTGAAGGCGCTCACTTCGAATTGCTCGACGCCGCTCACCTTGCGCCAGTCGAGCAGTCTCAACGTTTTGCCGCACTGCTTGAAACGTTTCTTGAAAGGCCGGTCTAACCGGTAGGTTCGGAACTTTTACAAGCGTCAATCCGGACCCACCCCTTGAATTCCACACCATAAGCTCCACGTATGGCGCAGGAATGGCCAGGAGCCAACGGAAATAAGGAGTGTCGCCATGCAAATGATCTACAACAGCCCTAACTATTGTGTCGTCGAATTTCCGCCGCAAGAAGGCCCGCTGGCCATGAAATCGGGTGGCTACGAGATCGTCGACAAAAACATGCAGCGTGAAATTTACATTGACGGTGCAATGGCGGCGCGGTTTCGCGAGAACGTGCAAAAGCTGATCGAAGAAGAACCGTCGCTAGACGAAGTCGACGAATTCCTCGGCCAGTTCGACAGCCTGATGCATCAACCGGTAATCCTCCACTGACCTTAAGGTCACGCCGACGTTCTCGGCGGCAGGACCGTTTGTATAGTTTTCACGTATTTGGCGACATATATCGACCACGCCGTCCGGCACCGCCGGCGGCCTCTACAAGATGGTCGGCAATGATGAAAGCGGTTCAGTGGGCTCAGCCTGCTGAACCGTTTTTCTTTTTGTGGCGTGTTGCGGTGTCGTTCAGTGGGATTCGCGCGCAGTCGTGCGTTGCGCGGTGTCCCAGGCCTTTGTCCCGACCTGAATTGCGCCTCACGCGACATCCAGTCAGCGCCGCGCCGCCCGCGCCCGGCGAATTAGCCCGGCTACGGCTACAATGACTGGTTCCCGAAAAAGCCGGCGCAAGCCCTTGTCCGCCATGAACCAGCCTGCCCAAACTGCCAAGCCTGTCCGTCCCGAGCTCGCCTATACCCGTGGCACGGCGCTGCCCGCGCTGCTCAAGTCGCGCATTCTGATTCTGGACGGCGCAATGGGCACGATGATCCAGCGCTACAAGCTCGACGAAGCGCGCTATCGCGGCGAGCGTTTCAAGGACTACGGGCGCGACATCAAAGGCAACAACGAACTGCTGTCCATCACGCAGCCGCAGATCATCAGCGAGATTCACGAGCAGTATCTGGCTGCGGGCGCCGACATCATCGAGACGAACACGTTCGGCGCGACCACGGTCGCGCAGGCGGACTACGGCATGGAAGCGCTTGCAGTCGAAATGAACCTGCAGTCGGCAAAGCTCGCGCGCGCCGCATGCGACAAGTATTCGACGCCCGACAAGCCGCGCTTCGTAGCAGGCGCGATCGGACCGACGCCGAAGACCGCGAGCATTTCGCCCGACGTGAACGATCCCGGCGCACGCAACGTCACGTTCGACGAACTGCGCGCGGCCTATTACGAGCAGGCAAAGGCGCTGCTTGAAGGCGGCGCGGACCTGTTTCTCGTCGAAACGATCTTCGACACGCTCAATGCGAAGGCCGCGCTTTTCGCGCTCGACGAACTGTTCGAAAACACCGGCGAACGTTTGCCGATCATGATCTCCGGCACGGTCACCGACGCCTCGGGGCGCATTCTCTCGGGTCAGACCGTCGAGGCATTCTGGAATTCGCTGCGGCATGCAAAGCCGCTCACGTTCGGTTTGAACTGCGCGCTGGGCGCGGCGTTAATGCGCCCTTACATCGCCGAACTTGCAAAGCTCTGCGACACGTATGTGTCGTGCTATCCGAACGCGGGTTTGCCGAATCCAATGAGCGATACGGGATTCGACGAATTGCCGGCCGACACGTCCGGACTGCTCAAGGAATTCGCCGAAGCGGGTCTCGTGAACATCGCGGGCGGCTGCTGCGGTACGACGCCGGAGCACATCGCGGCGATAGCGAAGGCGCTCGCCGAAGTGAAGCCGCGCAAATGGCCGACGCAGTATCGCGACGCCGCTTGAGCGGCGTCCAGGCAGACGCAACGCAGACGCACCGCAGACGCAACCGAGCCGCACCTAACGCACGCAATCGACTCGCATATACGCCATGACAGACCACACCATGCGCCTTGCCGGCCTAGAGCCGTTCAACGTCACGTCCGGGACGCTTTTCATCAACGTTGGTGAACGCACCAACGTGACAGGATCGAAGGCGTTCGCACGAATGATCCTGAACGACCAGTTCGACGAAGCCATTGCCGTCGCGCGCCAGCAGGTGGAAAACGGCGCGCAGGTGATCGACGTGAACATGGACGAGGCGATGCTCGACTCCAAAGCGGCGATGGTCCGCTTCATGAATCTGATCGCGTCGGAGCCGGACATCGCGCGCGTGCCGATCATGATCGACTCGTCGAAGTGGGAAGTGATCGAAGCGGGCCTGAAGTGCGTGCAAGGCAAGGCGATCGTCAACTCCATCTCGCTCAAGGAAGGCGAAGAAGCGTTCCGCCATCACGCGAACCTGATTCGCCGCTACGGCGCGGCCGCCGTCGTCATGGCTTTCGACGAGCAGGGCCAGGCCGACACGTTCGAGCGCAAGACGCAGATCTGCAAGCGCTCGTACGACTTCCTCGTGAACGAAGTGGGCTTTCCGCCGGAAGACATTATCTTCGACCCGAACATCTTCGCGATTGCCACCGGCATCGAGGAGCACAACAACTACGCGGTCGATTTCATCAACGCGACGCGCTGGATCAAGGAAAACCTGCCGTACGCGAAGGTGAGCGGCGGCGTGTCGAACGTGTCGTTCTCGTTCCGCGGCAACGATCCGGTGCGCGAGGCGATTCACACCGTGTTCCTGTATCACGCAATTCAGGCCGGCATGGACATGGGCATCGTCAACGCGGGGCAGCTCGGCGTGTATGCCGACCTCGATCCGGAACTGCGCGAACGCGTTGAAGACGTGGTCCTGAACCGTCGCCCGGACGGCACCGACCGCCTGCTCGAAATCGCCGACAAATTCAAGACCGGCGCGGCGAAGAAAGAAGAGAACCTGGAGTGGCGTAACCAGCCCGTCGAGAAGCGCCTGTCGCATGCGCTCGTGCACGGCATTACGAACTTCATCGTCGAAGATACCGAGGAAGTGCGCGCGAAGATCGCGGCCGCAGGCGGCCGTCCGATCAACGTGATCGAAGGCCCGCTGATGGACGGCATGAACATCGTCGGCGACCTGTTCGGTCAGGGCAAGATGTTCCTGCCGCAGGTCGTGAAGTCGGCCCGCGTAATGAAGCAGGCGGTTGCGCATCTGATCCCGTTCATCGAAGAAGAAAAGAAGCAACTTGCGGCCGCCGGCGGCGACGTGCGTGCGAAGGGCAAGATCGTCATTGCGACCGTCAAGGGCGACGTGCACGACATCGGCAAGAACATCGTGTCGGTGGTGCTTCAGTGCAATAACTTCGAAGTGGTCAACATGGGCGTGATGGTTCCGTGCAACGACATTCTCGCGAAGGCGAAGGTCGAAGGCGCGGACATCATCGGACTCTCCGGACTGATCACGCCGAGTCTCGAGGAAATGGCCTACGTCGCGTCGGAAATGCAGCGCGACGACTACTTCCGCGTGAAGAAGATTCCGCTGCTGATCGGCGGCGCGACCACCTCGCGCGTGCACACCGCAGTGAAGATCGCTCCGCATTACGAAGGCCCCGTGGTGTATGTGCCTGACGCGTCGCGTTCGGTGTCCGTCGCGTCGAGTCTGCTGTCTGACGAAGGCGCGACAAAGTATCTCGACGAATTGAAGTCCGACTACGAGCGCATTCGCAATCAGCACGCGAACAAAAAGGCGCTGCCTATGGTCTCGCTCTCCGAAGCCCGCGCGAACAAAACGCCGATCGACTGGAAAGGCTATCAGCCGGTCAAGCCGAAGTTCATCGGCCGGCGCGTGTTCAAGAACTTCGATCTGAACGAGCTGGCCAACTACATCGACTGGGGGCCGTTCTTCCAGACCTGGGACCTCGCCGGTCCTTATCCGGCGATTCTGAACGACGAGATCGTCGGCGAATCGGCGCGGCGCGTGTTTTCCGACGGCAAGTCGATGCTCGCGCGTCTGATCCAGGGTCGCTGGCTGCAGGCAAACGGCGTGATCGCGCTGCTGCCCGCCAACACGGTCAACGACGACGACATCGAAATCTACACGGACGAATCGCGCACCGAAGTCGCGCTCACCTGGCGCAACCTGCGGCAGCAAAGCGTGCGACCGGTGGTAGACGGCGTGATGCGTCCGAACCGTTCGCTAGCCGACTTCATTGCGCCGAAAGACTCGGGCGTGGCGGACTACATCGGCATGTTCGCGGTCACGGCGGGTCTCGGCGTCGACGTGAAGGAAAAGCAGTTCGAAAAGGATCACGACGACTACAGCGCAATCATGCTGAAGGCGCTTGCCGACCGTTTCGCCGAAGCCTTTGCCGAAGCGCTGCATGCGCGGGTGCGGCGCGACCTGTGGGGTTACGCCAACACCGAAAACCTGTCCAGCGACGACCTGATCGCGGAAAAATATCGCGGCATTCGCCCGGCGCCCGGCTATCCGGCGTGCCCGGACCATCTGGTGAAGCGTGACATGTTCGAGGTGCTGCAAGCGGGCGCCATCGGCATGAGCGTGACCGAATCGCTTGCCATGCTGCCGGCGGCCAGCGTCTCCGGCTTCTATCTCGCACATCCGGACAGCACGTATTTCTCGGTGGGCAAGATCGGCCAGGACCAGTTGGAAGACTACGCACAGCGAATGTCTCTTTCGAAGGCGGATGCCGAGCGGGCGTTGGCGCCGTTGCTCTAAGCCGGTAAGAGCCGATCTGCCGGCGTGGCGGGAAACCCACTATATCCGGCGAGAAAGACTGAATATTTGCGGCAACGTAATTTTCGGCTTTGTAGACTGAGGCGGCTTGACCCGCCAGACGCGGCTAAAACGCGTCGGCTTAACTAATTGCAACCGTCGACGGAGAAAATCCTATGAAGAAGCTGGTGCTGTTATTGACTGCTGTTTCGCTTGCCGCGGGCGCTTCGGCGGCGCTCGCGCAAACTGCCGCTCCCGGCGGTTCGAGCGCGGTCAGCTCGTACTCCCCGCCCACGGTCAAGCACGTCAAGAAACCGAAGAAGCAAAAAATGAAGAAAGGTGAGTCAGCTCCCGCAGCCGCTCCGGCAGCCGCCAGTCAGTAAGCAAGCTGCACGGCCATAGCGCTTTCGGCCTCGCAACGAAAAAGAGCCCGCGTCGAGCGGGCTCTTTTTTCATTCAGACATGAGGCGCGGGCCGCCGGGCATCAGGTCTACGGCAAATACAGCACGCGCATATCCCTCGCGAGCCGATCGCAGTGGCGTGGCTCGCTCGCGAGAATCACAGTCCCCAGACAATGTCTGCGTTCTCTTTTTGCGCGGCGCGCAGCATGTCGAGGAACGGGTAAGCGCGCTGTGCGAGTCCAGGCGGAATCTCGTGATGCTCGTGGCCCTCTTCGCCTTCGTGGAAATGGCCGTCGTGCTCGGCGCGTTCCTGCTTGTCGAAGGTGATGGCCGCTTCGAGTTTGGTGATCGCGTCTGCGAGTTCGTCGTGAGTAATGACGCCTCGTTCACCCAGACGTTTGCCGACAATGCCGACCAGATGCTGTGCCAGATTATTGAGCATGATCACGTCTGGGCAAGCGCGACATTTGAAAGTAATCAGCATGACTGTTCCCTTTTTCGTTATGTTCGATTGACGCGCGAGCGGCGCTCAATGCAGCCGTCAGCGCGCGCTCCGTTAGCTCGCCAAAGAGACGCGGCGGCATCGGCCCTTGCTGGGCATCTGATTGAACATATTAGCACCTGCTAAAATCCGTCTGGACGGAAAAGCGCGCCTCGCGGCGCCGCGCGCACAGGTGCAAGCGGCGCAGCCAGCCCGGCCGGTTCGCGCCCGCATGCCGCCGCGCCCATGCCGTTGCAGGGCGCCGCGCAACGCGCTTATTGTGTTGCAGGCTGCGTGCCCGATGGCGCGTCCGTCATGCCGACGCGTTGACGAGCGAACCGCCGCTTTCCACGCTTCTGACGAATCGACCGTGCCTGCCGCGCGGCCGGCGCCTCTTCCGCATCACCGGATTGCCTCACTGGACTCGCAACAAGCATGCTGCCCGCACATAAACATACTCTCGAAACACTGCTCGCCGACACGGTGAAGCAGGTAGCTCTTGCCACGCAAGGTGCGGCCGAAGCCGCGTTCGTGTCGCCCACCATCGCGCTGGAGCGACCCAAAGTCGCCGCCCACGGCGACGTCGCGTGCAATGTGGCGATGCAACTCGCCAAGCCGCTGCGCGCCAATCCGCGCCAGCTCGCGCAACAGATCGTCGACGCGCTGCTCGCGCAGCCGCAAGCGCGCGGACTCATTGAAGCCGCCGAAGTCGCCGGTCCCGGCTTCATCAACCTGCGCCTCGCCGCCACAGCGAAGCAGGCCGTGATTGCCGCCGTGCTCGCCGAGAAAGAAACGTATGGCCGCTCGCAACGCGACGCCGGCAAGCATGTGCTCATCGAATTCGTGTCGGCGAACCCGACGGGACCGCTGCACGTCGGCCACGGCCGCCAGGCTGCGCTCGGCGACGCGCTGTCGAACGTGCTCGCGTCGCAAGGCTGGGACGTGCATCGCGAGTTCTACTACAACGACGCCGGCGTGCAGATCGCAACGCTCGCGCTATCCACCCAGGCGCGCGCACGCGGTCTCGCTCCGGGCGACGAAGGCTGGCCGGCTTCGGCGTACAACGGCGAGTACATTGCCGACATCGCGAAAGACTATATGAACGGCGTCACGGTATCCGCGAGCGACGGTGAACCCGTCACCGGCGCGGGCGACGTCGAAAACCTCGACGCGATCCGCCGTTTCGCGGTCGCGTACCTGCGCCGCGAGCAGGACATGGACTTGCAGGCGTTCGGCGTGAAGTTCGACCAGTACTATCTGGAGTCGTCGCTTTATACCGAAGGCCGCGTGGAGAAGACCGTGCAGGCGCTGATCGCCGCGGGCAAGACCTACGAGCAGGAAGGCGCCCTCTGGCTGCGCACGACCGACGACGGCGACGACAAAGACCGGGTCATGCGCAAAACCGACGGCACGTACACGTACTTCGTGCCTGACGTCGCGTATCACGTCGCGAAGTGGGAACGCGGCTTCACGAAGGTCATCAACATTCAGGGCTCCGATCACCACGGCACGATCGCGCGTGTGCGCGCCGGCCTGCAAGGTCTCGGCATCGGTATTCCGAAAGGCTACCCGGACTACGTGCTGCACAAGATGGTCACGGTCATGCGCAACGGCGAAGAGGTGAAGATCTCGAAGCGCGCGGGCAGCTATGTGACGGTGCGCGATCTGATCGAATGGTCGGGCGGCGCGACGCCGGGCTCCGAAGCCGCTGTCGATCTGATCGACGAAGAAACGATTCGCCGTGGCCGCGACGCTGTTCGCTTCTTCCTGATTTCGCGCAAGGCGGATACGGAGTTCGTCTTCGACATCGACCTCGCGTTGAAACAAAATGACGAAAACCCCGTGCACTACGTGCAGTATGCACATGCCCGGATCTGCTCCGTGATAGCCGAATGCAAGGCCCGCTACAGCGGCGATCAAAGTACTGACGAAAGCGCGCTTGCCGGCGTCGACCTCGCGCCGCTCACGAGCGAACGCTCAATGGCCTTGCTGAACAAGCTCGCCGAGTTCCCGGACATGCTTCAACATGCCGCCGACGAACTCGCGCCGCACGCGGTCGCGTTCTATCTGCGCGACCTCGCCGGGGAATTCCACTCGTTCTACAATGACAGAGCCGAGCGCGTGCTGGTCGACGATGCCGCCGAACGCAATGCACGCGTCGCGCTGCTGGCGGCCACGCGTCAGGTGCTCGCCAACGGTCTTGCGATCATCGGCGTCTCCGCTCCAGTCAAGATGTAAGTCCTCCGGCGCAACATGTATGCGGCCGTCGTTATAATCGGCGGCCGTTCCAGGATTCTTTTTGCAGGTAATTCGTACGATGGCAAAACCACGCCGCACAACAAAGCAATCGAAACAAACCGGGGGCACTTTTCTCGGCATCGTGCTGGGCCTGATCGTCGGCCTTGCGATCGCGGTAGTGGTGGCGCTTTATATCACCCGTGCGCCTACGCCGTTCGTCTCGAAGGTGGCGCCGCCTGCTGCATCCGATTCGAGCGCGAGCCAGGCGCAATACGATCCGAACCGTCCGTTGCAAGGCAAGACGCCGGGGCAGCCGGTGCCGCAAGCGGCACAACCCGCGCCGCCGAATACCGCGCCCGGCCAGACCAACTCGCAGACGCAGTCGGGCATGCTGGAGCAGCCTCAGATCATCGAAGTGCCGCCGACCATCGGCAATAATCCGAACGCCAACGCGAACGGCACCGCGGTCGCTCCGAAGCCGGCTCAGGATAACGGCAGCAGCACCACCGCCGCCGCGCCCGCGAAGAAGCCGCAAGCGACCAGCGCGCCGGCAGCCACGGCCGCGGGTTCGGCGCCGAAAAGCACGTCGTCGGCCACGGCCGCAAATGGGAAACCGGGTTCGGGCGCAGCCCCGGCGCCGGGCGACGCGAACACCGGCTACTTCCTGCAAGTGGGTGCGTACAAGACCGCTGCCGACGCCGAACAGCAACGCGCGCGTCTCGCGTTCCAGGGATTCGAATCGAAGGTCACGCAGCGCGATGCGGGCGGCGTCACGTACTATCGCGTACGTATCGGACCGTTTTCGAAGTTCGAGGACATGAACGCGAACCGTCAGCGCCTGTCGGACGCGGGCGTGGACACAGCGGTCATCCGTTTCACCAAACAATAAACAGCGAGCGATCCGCCGGCTGCGCCGCCGCCGAACTATCGGCGTGCGGCGCCTGTCACAGGAATCGCAAGCAAGATAAGCATGATTGAGCACGACGGACGATAGAACCGTCGAACGCCGATTTTAAAAACGGTGACGGGCATTTGCGTGGCGCCACTGTTTTACGCCTACCTGGGTCAACAAAACATGAAAAAACTGCTGAGCATTCTGTTCCTCTCGCTTGGGCTCGTTGCAGCCACGGCGCACGCATCGCCGACGGCGCCGGTCGCGGGCAAGGACTACACGGTGTTGCCGAGCGCGCAGCCCACCGACGTGCCCGCCGGCAAGATCGAAGTCACCGAATTCTTCTGGTACGGCTGCCCGCACTGCAACGAATTCAACCCGTACCTCGAAGCATGGGTGAAGAAGCAGGGTGCCGACGTGGTGTTCAAGCGCGTGCCGGTTGCCTTCCGCGACGACTTCATTCCGCACTCCAAGATGTATCACGCGCTCGACGCACTGGGTCTCGCCACGCAACTCACGCCGAACGTCTTCAACGAAATCCACGTCAATAAAAACTATCTGCTGACGCCGGAAGATCAGGCCAAATTCCTCGCCAAAAACGGCGTCGATCCGAAGAAGTACATGGACGCGTACAACTCTTTCTCGACGCAAAGCGCGTTGCAGAAAGACAAGAAGCTGCTCGAGGACTACAAGATCGACGGCGTGCCGACTATCGCAGTCCAGGGCAAGTATGAAACCGGCCCGGCCGCCACCAATAGCCTGCCTGGCACCGTGCAGGTGCTCGACTACCTGGTCCAGCAGGTTCGCGCAAAGAAGATGTAAAACCCGAGGCGCCGGAATGAGTTCACCGTTGAAAGTTTTCATTACCGGCGCGTCAAGTGGAATCGGCCTCGCGCTCGCCGCCGAATATGCGCGGCGCGGCGCGATTCTCGGCCTCGTTGCCCGCCGCGGCGACGCCCTTGCTGCCTTCCAGCGGTCTCATCCGCAGAACCCCATTTCCATCTATTCCGTCGACGTCCGTGACGCCGAGGCGCTCGCCGAAGCCGCCGCGCAATTCATCGCGCAGCACGGCGTGCCGGACATCGTGATCGCCAATGCAGGCGTGAGCCGCGGCGCGGTCACCGGACAAGGCGATCTGCGCACGTTCCGCGAAGTGATGGACGTCAACTACTTCGGCGTGGTCGCCACATTCGAGCCGTTCGCGGCACCCATGATCGCGGCCAGGCGCGGAACGCTGGTCGGCATTGCCAGCGTAGCAGGCGTGCGCGGCTTGCCCGGCTCGGGTGCGTACAGCGCGTCGAAAACTGCGGCGGCGAAGTATCTTGAAGCATTGCGCGTCGAGATGCGTCCGCTCGGCGTCGGCGTGGTCACGATCGCGCCTGGCTATGTCCGCACGCCGATGACCGCGCACAATCCGTACAGCATGCCCTTCCTGATGGACGCCGATCGTTTTGCCGCCAAGGCCGCGCGTGCGATCGAGCGTCGCACGGCTTACGCTGTGTTCCCCTGGCAGATGCGCGTGGTGGCGATGCTGTTGCACGCAGCGCCACGCTGGCTCTATGACCGCGTGTTCGAACGCGCGCCGCGCAAGCCGCGCGCCGTCGCCGAGTAAATCATGTCACTGCGTGCGGTCGATGCAACCGGCGTCGCGCACGAGAAAGCGGGTGCCGGCGCGCGCATCGTCTCGCTGGTGCCGAGCATCACCGAATTGCTGTTTGCTCTCGGCCTCGAACGGGAGATCGTCGGGCGCACCGGCTTCTGCGTGCATCCGCGCGACAAGGTTCGCAACGTGCCCAAGGTCGGCGGCACGAAAGCGGTGAATATCGAAACGATTCGTGCGCTGCAACCTACGCATCTGATCGTCAATATCGACGAGAACGAGCGCGACACGGTCGAGCAGATGCGCGCGATCGTGCCGCACGTCGTCGTCACGCATCCGCAGACACCGCACGACAACCTTTCGCTCTACGCGCTGCTGGGCGCGATTTTCGATCGGGATAAAGAAGCGCAGCGTCTCGCCGCAATGCTTCAAGCGCGTCTGCACGAGGCCGCCTCACGCGCGTTTGCTGCGCAGAACGTGCTGTATCTGATCTGGCGCGAACCGTGGATGACGGTCGCGCGCGACACTTACGTTTCCGCGATGCTGCGCCTCGTGAACTGGCACACGCTGCCCGACGTGCAAGGCGGAGCCGCGGGCGCGGCCCGCTATCCGACGTTCGATTTCGACCGCTCGCCGTGGCTTGCCGGCGTCGACCGTATTCTGCTTTCAAGCGAGCCATATCGCTTCACGCAAGCACATTGCGATGCGCTCAAAAGCGATCCGCGTATGGCCGGCAAGCGCATTGAGTTGATCGATGGCGAGATGGTGTCGTGGTACGGCGTGCGCGCTATCGACGGTATCGCTTATCTAGTGAAGCAGGCCTGGTCCGCATGAGCGCGCGGCGCTGATTCCATATGAATATGCGGATTATGTTGTTGTCGTCGCAACGGCCCTTCGATAAGCTTTCGCGAAGGCCGGCGCGCGTCTGGTCCGTCAGTTGATCACGTGGTTGATCCCGACTGATGCCGGTCATGCGCGAGCGCTGGAAACGTATCAAAATGAAGTCGACGGCCACGCCGCCGTCGCCCGTCAACGGAACATAACCAGAAACCAGACGCACTGCCTGACTGCGCTTGTTATCGGAGATCTTATGCGCTTCAAACTGCTCGCAGCCGCCGTACTGTTCACAGCGCCCGCGCTCGTGCTCGCCAAACCGCTGACCGTCTGCACCGAGTCGAGCCCCGACGGCTTCGATGTCGTGCAGTTCAACTCGCTCGTCACGACGAATGCGTCGGCTGACGTGATTTTCAATTCGCTGGTCTCATACGACGAAGCCGCAAAGAAAGTGGTGCCGTCGCTGGCCGACAAATGGGACGTGAGCGCGGACGGCCTGACCTACACGTTCCACCTCCGCCCGAACGTGCAGTTTCAGACCACCGACTACTTCAAGCCGAGCCGGCCGCTGAACGCCGACGACGTCGTCTTCACGTTCGACCGCATGCTGAACGACAGTAACCCGTGGCACAAGGTGGCGGGCGCGAGCGGCTTCCCGCATGCGCAGTCGATGGGATTGCCGAAGCTCATCAAGTCGATCAGCAAGGTCGACGACAACACCGTCAAGTTCGAACTGAACGCACCGGACGCGACCTTCGTGTCGATCCTCACCATGGGCTTCGCTTCGATCTATTCCGCCGAGTACGCGGATCAGTTGCTCAAGGCCGGCAAGCAGGTCGATCTGAACTCGAAGCCTATCGGCACGGGTCCGTTCGAACTGAAGAGCTACACGAAAGACGCGGTGATCCGTTATGACGTGAATCCGTCCTACTGGGGCGCGAAACCGAAGATCGACCGTCTGATCTACGCAATTACGCCAGACGCCACAGTGCGCGCGCAGAAGGTGAAGGCGGGCGAATGCCAGATTGCGTTGTCGCCGAAGCCGCAGGATCTCGCCGACGCAAAGGGCGACAAGTCGCTCGCCATTGTGCAAACGCCTGCATTCATGACCGCGTTCGTCGCGTTGAACACGCAGAAAAAGCCGCTCGACAATCAGAAAGTGCGCGCCGCTTTGAACATGGCGTTCGATCGCACCACGTATCTGAAGACCGTCTTCGACAACACTGCGACGCCGGCGGTCAATCCCTATCCGCCGAATACGTGGAGCTATGACAAGGCTGTGAAGCCGTGGCCGTACGATCCCGCGAAGGCCAAAAAGCTGCTCGCCGACGCGGGCTATCCGAACGGTTTCGAAACGACGATCTGGGTGCGCCCGAACGGCAGCGTGCTGAATCCGAACCCGAAGGCTGGCGCCGAACTGCTTCAGGCGGATTTCGCCAAGATCGGCGTGAAGGCGGACGTGAAAGTGATTGAATGGGGCGAACTGATCAAGCAGGCCAAGCAGGGCCAGCATGATTCGCTATTCATGGGCTGGGCCGGCGACAACGGCGACCCGGACAATTATCTGTCGCCGCTCTTTAGCTGCAACGCGGTGAAGTCGGGCATCAACTTCGCGCGCTTCTGCAATGAGGATCTCGACAAGCTCATCGCCGACGGCAAGTCCACGCCCGATCAGGCCAAACGCGCGAAAGCGTATCAGGCCGCGCAGCAGATCATCCACGATCAGGCGCTGTGGATTCCGCTCGGCTATCCGACTGCCGCGGCTATCACGCGAACCAACGTGAGCGGTTATCACGTGAGTCCGTTTGGACGACAGAACTTTGGAACGGTGGCCGTACAGTAGTCACTCGCTGCGCTTTGAAGCGTAAAAAAAGCCCGGAGGCGAAAGCACCGGGCTTTTTTGTCGGCGTCTCAAACTTGGCGAACCATCACGCCGAAAAGCGCATCACTCCGTCCGCATCCAGCCTGCGCTTTAGCGCGCCCGCCAGCCACAGCAGATGCAAGTGCGCGAGCGCCTCGCCCATTGCGAACGTCAACTGGTGGATATCGAGCTCGCGCTTGAACATTAGCGGAACGATATCTGCCGCGCTTTGCGGCTTTTGCGCACACGCTTCACGGACTTCGGCGAGACGCGCATCGTGATGTTCGCGCAACTGCCTCACGCGCGTACGCACGCCGCGAAACGGCTTGCCATGCGAGGGCAGCGCGAGCGTGTCCTCGGGCATTGCTTCGTAGCGCGCAAGCGATTCCAGATACAGCGCGAGCGGCGAGCCCTCCGGTTCCATCGCGAAGACCGACACATTCGTCGATATGCGCGGCAAAACCATGTCACCGGAGATCAGCACGCCGATCTCCTCGCAATGCAACGCGCAATGCTCCGGCGAGTGACCGAAGCCCGTCACCACGCGCCACGTCTTGCCACCGATCCTGACGGCATCCGCTTCGCGCAAGCGCCGGTATTGGTCGGGGACTTCAGGCACCAGATTCGCGTAATAGCTCTGGCGGCTGCGTAGCTTGTCGAGCGACGCCTCGTCGGTCACGCCATGCAGCGCGAAGTGGCGCGCAGCGCCCTCGCCGCCCGCGTTCGAGCCGTCGCCCGCCGCCATCACGCGAGCCTGCATATATTCGCCGAGCGTTATCCATAGCCGGGCGTCCCAGCGCTTCTTGTCACCGCCGCTGCAAATCCAGTGCGCGAGACCGACGTGGTCCGGATGGCAATGCGTGACGATCACGCGCAGCACCGGCAAACCGCCGAGCACGGACTCGAACACTGTCTCCCAGTTTTCCTTGATCGCGTCGGACGCGATCCCGCAGTCGACCACCGTCCACCCGTCCTGACCGTCGATCTGATCGCGCAGCAGCCAGAGATTGATATGGTCGAGCGCAAACGGCAGCGGCATCCGCACCCAGAAGACACCGGGCACGACTTCCTGCGCGTGGCCGGGTTCGGGCAATGTGTCTTTGAACGGATAGTCGAGTTGATGTTCGAGCGCATTCATTTCGGATGTCTTCCTCCACGCGTTCCGCGTACTTGCCGCAGGTTGCATTCAACCCAAGTTGACGATAACGTAAACGTCGATTCTATCGTTCAATCCGATTTTTTGCCCGGTTACTGAATGTCCCGATGAACACGCAATACACGATCACCGAGCTCGCGCGGGAGTTCGACGTCACACCGCGCGCAATTCGTTTCTACGAAGATCAGGGTTTACTCTCACCGAGCCGCGAAGGTTCGAGCGGCTTGCGGCGCGTCTACTCGGGCCGCGACCGCACGCGGCTCAAGCTCACGTTGCGCGGCAAACGGCTCGGTTTCACGCTCTCCGAGATTCGCGATCTGCTGGACGTCTATGAATCGCCAACTGACACGGTGCCGCAACTGCAAGCGTTTCTCGCCACGGTCGCGCGTCATCGCGACGTGCTGGAGCGCCAACTGGAAGACCTGAACGCGACGCTCGAAGACCTCGCGCAATATGAAGCTCAGGCGCGGGCGCTGCTCGAGAACGGCACGCACAAGGCACGTGAAGCCAAGCCGGCGTAAGCAGGCGGAGAACCGCCGCCCAGCAGTTTTTTTGCCGCAAGTTGAGCCGTGTAACGATGCGGAACAGGAGCATTGAGCGGAGTTAGTCGGAAAAGTCGGCGAGTGCCCTGCAACGCTCAGGTGGCGGCGGGTCATCAACCGGTTGGCGCAATGCGTCGAAGGCGCACTCGAACGATACAATCACGGGTGTCTTCACGACATGAGACGAATGCACGGTCGACATGAATCACTTCCCCAAACTGTTGTCGTCGCAAATCGGCTTTGACGTCGCGGAAACGCTGCTCGAAGGATTCAACCGGCACTACCGGATCTTTCGCGACGCGGCGATCCACGCCAAGGCGCTGTTCGAAAGCGGCGACTGGCACGGTCTGCAAAAGCTGGCCCGCGAGCGCATTACTTCATACGACGATCGCGTAGAAGAATGTGTCGCGCTGCTCGAAGACGAGTACGACGCGGAGAATATCGACAGCGAAGTGTGGCAGCAGATCAAGCTGCACTACATTGGGTTGCTGACCACGCATCGTCAGCCTGAATGCGCGGAGACGTTCTTCAATTCCGTCTGCTGCAAAATCCTGCATCGCTCGTATTTCAACAACGACTTCATTTTCGTGCGCCCGGCGATCTCGACCGAATACATCGAGAACGACGAACCCGCGGCAAAGCCTACCTACCGTGCGTACTATCCCGGCAAGGACGGCCTCGCCGCCACGCTCGAGCGCATCGTCACGAACTTCCAGTTGGAGCCGCCGTTCGAAGATCTGACGCGCGACGTCGGCTGCGTGATGCAGACCATTCACGACTCGTTCGGTACATTCGACGAAGCGCCGAACTTCCAGATTCATGTGCTTTCGTCGCTGTTCTTCCGCAACAAGTCGGCGTATATAGTCGGCAGAATTATCAACGGCGATATGCTGCTGCCGTTCGCGGTGCCGCTGCGCCATGTGCAGCCCGGCCTGCTCGCGCTGGATACCGTGTTGCTCAAGCGCGAACAGTTGCTGATCATTTTCAGCTTCTCGCACTCGTACTTCCTGGTCGATATGGAAGTGCCGTCCGCTTATGTGGAATTCCTCGGCACTATCATGCCGGGCAAACCGAAGGCCGAGATCTACACGTCAGTCGGCTTGCAGAAGCAGGGCAAGAATCTGTTCTATCGCGACTTGCTGCATCACCTGTCGCATTCGAGCGATCAGTTCATCATCGCGCCGGGTATCAAGGGGCTCGTGATGCTGGTGTTCACACTGCCCTCGTTTCCGTATGTGTTCAAACTGATCAAGGACAACTTTCCGCCGCCGAAAGAAACTACGCGCGCGAAGATCCAGGAGAAGTATCAGCTGGTGAAACGGCACGACCGCCTGGGCCGCATGGCGGACACGCTCGAATATTCGAGCGTTGCGCTGCCCCTTTCGCGACTCGACGAAGCGCTCCTGCGCGAACTGGAAAAGGAAGTGCCGTCGCTGCTCGAATACGACGGCGACAATCTCGTGATTCGCCATATGTACATTGAACGTCGCATGGTGCCGCTCAATCTGTTCCTGCAAAACGGCAGCGACAACGACGTCGATCACGGCATCAAGGAATATGGCAACGCGGTGAAAGAACTGATGCAGGCGAACATTTTCCCCGGCGACATGCTGTACAAGAACTTCGGCGTAACGCGCCACGGCCGTGTCGTGTTTTACGACTACGACGAGATCGAATATCTGACCGATTGCAACGTGCGCGCGGTGCCCGCGCCGCGTAACGAGGAAGACGAAATGTCGGGCGAGCCGTGGTACTCGGTCGGCCCGCACGACATTTTCCCGGAGACGTATGGCACTTTCCTGCTCGGCGACCCCCGCGTGCGCCGCTCGTTCCTGCAGCATCACGCCGACTTCTTCGATCCCGCGCTGTGGCAAACGCATAAGGACCATCTACTGAAAGGCGAATTGCCCGATTTTTTCCCGTACGACAGCAATGTGCGCTTCTGCATCCGCTACCCGGAACGCTTTGCCGATACCGCATCCAACGCACCGAATGCTCAGGACGCCGCGCAAGCGCCAGAAAACGAGCGCAGCGTAAGAGTCGCATAACGGCTCGCACGCCGCATGAATGACGCTCGTACGACACCGAATCTAACGTAACGACCCGGCCGCTCAAACGGTCGAATAACCGCCAAGACGCTTTATGAACACTAACGCTTCCAACCCCGCTCACCCGCTCGCTCATCTGTTCGACAACAACGACGCGTGGGTTGCCCGCAAACTGTCCGAAGATCCCGAGTACTTCTCGCGCCTTGCGCATCAGCAGACGCCCGAGTATCTGTGGATCGGCTGCTCCGATTCGCGCGTGCCGGCCAACCAGATCATCGGCTTGCCGCCGGGCGAAGTGTTCGTGCATAGAAACATCGCGAACGTAGTGGTGCATACGGATTTGAACTGTTTGTCGGTGATCCAGTTCGCGGTGGATCTGCTGAAGGTCAAGCACATCATGGTGGTGGGCCACTATGGCTGTTCGGGCGTGGGCGCGGCATTGCACGGCCGCCGCGTGGGTCTCGCGGATAACTGGCTGCATCACGTGCAGGACGTGCGGGCGAAGCATGCCGCGCTGCTCGACGAATGGCCGCTCGGCGAGGCGCGTCACCGGCGTCTCGTCGAACTGAACGCTTTGGAACAAGTGGTGAACGTGTGCCGCACGACCATCATCAACGATGCATGGGCGCGCGGCCAGGAACTGACCGTGCACGGTTGGGCGTACGGCGTGCACGACGGCAAGGTGCGCGACCTCGGCATGACGATCAACAACGCGGCCGCGCTCGATGAAACTTACCAGCGTTGCGTCGCCGCCGTGTCGGCAAGCCGCGCGCATCAGGCGGACAACGACGTGGTCGCCGCCGATGCGGCCCAGCTTGGCGACGTGCCGGCTATCGTCGAAGGTGTGATCAAGGAGCTAAAACATGAGTGAGACAAACATGAACGGCACAACGGCTGATCCGGTTGTAATCGTGAGCGCGGCGCGCACGCCGATGGCCGCGTTCCAAGGCGATTTCGCGTCGCTGACTGCGCCGCAACTCGGCTCGGTGGCGATCGAAGCCGCGGTTCAACGCGCGGGCCTCAAGCCCGAGCAGATCGACGAGGTAGTGATGGGCTGCGTGCTGCCGGCCGGCCTCGGCCAGGCGCCCGCACGCCAGGCCGCGCTCGGCGCCGGCTTGCCGCTTGTAACCGGCAGCACCACGGTCAACAAGATGTGCGGCTCCGGCATGCGCGCGGCGATGTTCGCGCATGACATGCTGGCCGCCGGCTCGGTGGACGTGATCGTCGCGGGCGGCATGGAGAGCATGACGAATGCGCCGTACCTGTTGCCGAAGGCGCGTGGCGGCATGCGCATGGGTCACGGCCAGGTGATCGACCATATGTTCTACGACGGCCTCGAAGACGCGTACGAAAAAGGCCGCCTGATGGGCACGTTCGCGGAAGAATGCGCGGCTTCGTTCGACTTCACGCGCGACGCGCAGGACGCATTCGCCGTCGAATCGCTGAACCGCGCGAAGCGCGCGAACGAAGACGGTTCGTTCGCGTGGGAAATCGCGCCGGTGAAGGTTGAGAGCCGCAAAGGCGAAGTCACCATCGACCGTGACGAACAGCCGTTCAAGGCGAACCTCGAAAAGATCCCGACGCTCAAGCCCGCATTCAGCAAAACCGGCACGGTGACGGCAGCAAACTCGTCGTCGATTTCGGACGGCGCCGCGGCTCTCGTGATGATGCGCGAATCGACGGCCAAGCGTCTCGGCGTCACGCCGATTGCGCGCGTGGTCGGCCACTCGACTTTCGCGCAGGAGCCGGCGAAATTCACCACTGCGCCGGTCGGCGCGATTCGCAAGCTGTTTGAGAAGAACGGCTGGCGCGCCGACGAAGTCGATCTGTATGAAGTCAACGAAGCGTTTGCCGTGGTGACCATGGCGGCGATGAAAGAGCACAAGCTGCCGCACGACAAGGTCAACGTGCACGGCGGCGCATGCGCGCTCGGCCATCCGATCGGCGCATCGGGCGCACGCATTCTCGTCACGCTGATCGGCGCGCTGAAACAGCGCGGCGGCAAGCGCGGCGTCGCGACGCTGTGCATCGGTGGCGGCGAAGCGACTGCAATGGGTATCGAACTGGTTTGACGCGTAGTACGCACGTTCAAGCGTGTCACTTGGTCTGAGGTGAATCATGAAGACAGTGTTGATCGTCGGTGCATCGCGCGGCATCGGCCAGGAGTTTGTCCGGCAGTACAAACATAGTGGCTGGCGGGTGCTCGCCACAGCGCGCGACGGCGCCGCGCTCGACACCCTCACTCAGCTTGGCGCGCAAACCTATTCCGTCGACGTGACCGAGCCGGAGGATATCGCCGCGCTCGGCTGGAAGCTCGATGGCGAGCATGTGGACCTTGCCATCGTCGTGTCGGGCGTGTACGGCCCGCGCACCGAAGGCATCGAAACCATCACCGCCGAAGACTTCGACCATGTCATGCACACCAACGTGCGCGGCCCGATGCAACTGATGCCGATCCTGCTGCCGCTCGTCGAAGAATCAGGCGGCGTGCTCGCGGTGATTTCGAGCAAGATGGGCAGCATCGGTGAAACGAGCGGCACGAGCGGCTGGCTGTATCGCGTGAGCAAGGCGGCGTTGAACGACGCGCTCAAACTCGCGTCGCTCGACGCGCAGCGCGCCACGTGTGTGTCATTGCATCCCGGCTGGGTGCAAACCGATATGGGCGGCGCGCAGGCGGCGATCGACCCCACGCGCAGCGTCGCCGGCATGCGCGAGGTGCTCAAGCAGGCCGCCGCGTCGCGCGAAGCATTCAATGGCCGCTTTTATCAATACGACGGCACGCCGCTGGAATGGTGAGGAGAGACGCTCATGGTGCTTGATCAGGACCATCTGATGGTCCGCGACGCGCTGCGCACATTCGTGCGCGAAGCAGTCACGCCGTACGCGGCGACGTGGGATCGCGAGCGCACGTTCCCGAAGGACGTTCACCGTCAACTCGCGGAACTTGGCGCATACGGCGTGCTGGTGCCCGAAACCTACGGCGGCGCTGGCATGGACGCGCTCGCGCTCGCGCTGATTCTCGAAGAAATTGCCGCGGGCGACGGCGGGACATCCACGGCGATCTCCGTGAACAATTGCCCCGTATGCAGCATCCTGCTGACTTACGGCAACGACGCGCAAAAGCGTGAGTGGCTCACGCCGCTCGCGCGCGGCGAAATGCTCGGCGCGTTCTGTCTGACCGAACCGCAAGCCGGCTCCGACGCATCGGCGCTGCGCACCACCGCCACACGCGATAAAGACGGCGACGCGTACGTGCTGAACGGCGTCAAGCAGTTCATCACGAGCGGCAAGAACGGCGACGTCGCGATCGTGATGGCCGTCACCGACAAGGCGGCGGGCAAGCGCGGCATCAGCGCGTTTATCGTGCCGACCGACAGCAAGGGTTACGTGGTCGCGCGCGTCGAAGACAAGCTCGGCCAGCATTCGTCGGACACTGCGCAAATCATCTTCGAAGACTGCCGCGTGCCGGCCGCGAATCTGATCGGCGCGGAAGGCGAGGGTTATCGCATCGCGCTGTCGGGGCTCGAAGGCGGGCGCATCGGCATCGCTGCGCAAAGCGTCGGCATGGCTCGCGCCGCGTACGAAGCCGCGCTGAGCTATGCAAGAGAGCGCGAGAGTTTCGGTCAGCCGCTTTTTTCGCACCAGGCGGTGCAATTCCGCCTCGCCGACATGGCGACGCAACTGGAAGCCGCGCGTCAGCTGATCTGGCACGCGGCGTCGCTGAAGGACGCCGGTCAGCCGTGTCTCACGGAAGCCGCCATGGCGAAACTGTTTGCGTCGGAAGCTGCCGAGCGGATCTGTTCGGCGGCGCTGCAGATCCACGGCGGCTACGGGTATCTCAGCGACTTTCCGGTCGAGCGGATTTATCGCGACGTCCGCGTGTGCCAGATCTACGAAGGCACGAGCGACATTCAGAAAATATTGATCGCGCGCGGTCTCGGCTAGGGTTCGATGAGTTTGATGACTTCGATGAGTTCGAAAAACAGTCACAAGTCGTCCGCGCAGCGGCCCGCCGACTGTCCATGCGGCGGCGCGGTTCCGGGCCAGGCGAGCGCCGCAAAAGCGCCGCGCTTCGAGCAGTGCTGCGGCCGTTACATCGACGGCGGCGAGGTCGCGCCGCGCGCACTGGAACTGATGCGCTCGCGTTACAGCGCCTATGTTGTCGGCGCAACGAACTATTTGCGCGCGACCTGGGCGCCGCAAACCTGCCCCGCCGATCTGGACGCCGACGTGTCGGCGCCCGACGCTCCTCGCTGGCTCGGACTGCAAATCAAGACGTTCGCGGAGATCGATCCGCGTCATGCGACGGTCGAGTTCGTCGCCAGATACAAGGTAGCGGGCCGCGCGCACAGGCTGCACGAGTTGAGCCGCTTCATTCGCAACGACGACGGACGCTGGCTCTACGTCGACGGCGATGTAAGCGAGTAGCTTTCAGCGCCTTTCTATTATCTGGCGGCGCGGCTGCGGATAATGCGGCGCCATCGCATATGGCCCCATAGAAGCGTCGTTTTCTTCCGTTGGCTCGGCGCCACAGGCCTCGCCTTACCTTTGCTCACCTGGCGCGCTGCGGTGCCGCGCAACCGCTTGCCAGCGCCTGCTCAAGGACCCTCAAGGACCCGCCTGCCCCCGCCCCCAGCGCGCCCAGCGCCGAGTCCACCCCGGCCAAACAAGCCCTCACGCGATGCAGCAATTTTTTCGTCGCGGGTTCTCCTTGATTGCACAAAACAAAATTGTCGTGCCAGGATGAGGTCGTTGCTTCGTGACGCCGCGATGCGAGGACCAGTTGGTAAGGGTTCCGCAAGCCGCGCCGGCGCTCGGCCGATAACCAGATAGAAACGGTTACGGCCGCGGCGCCCGGCGGCAGACGTGGCGTTCATCATCGGCGCGTGGGGTCGCGTCGGCCGTTGGGTTTATCCCGTGCGATCTCGATTGACGTGCGTGCGCTTCGCGCAATGCGTACGTGAGCATCTTTTTGTTTGTCGCAAACGTGCACGAAAGGCGAATGTCGGCCGCGTGTTTCGATGAACGGACATGAGATGTCCAGGCAGTCTTTTCAGGCAGGTGCGTGAATGGTGTTGAGCAAGGTCCTTACGAAGTGTGCGGTGATTTGTGCAGCGGCCACGTGCGCTGTCGCAGTCGCGCAGGCGAATCGGCTCGCGGACGCCCAGCCCGGACCCCTCGCCCGCGCGCAGGTGCCGCGCATCGCGCTCCAGGACGACGTTTATCTGCCCACCGCGCGCCTGAACCAACAGATTATCCGCATACCCGTCGATGCCGACGGTGACATCACGCTTCAGACAACGGTCTACAAGCCGGACGGCGCAGGCCCGTTTCCGATGATCGTCTTCAATCACGGCAAGATTCCCGGCGATCCGCGTATGCAGGAGCGCAGCGACCCGCTGCCGCTCGCGCGCGAATTCGTGCGCCGCGGCTATGTGGTCGTAGCACCGAACCGCCAGGGTTTTGGCCAGTCGGGCGGCGTCTATCATCAGGACGGTTGCGACGTCGAACGCAACGGCATGTCACAGGCCGGCGACGTTGCGGCCGCCGTCGACTACATGTCGAAGCAGCCCTACGTCGACGCGTCACACATCGTGGTGGCCGGCACGTCACACGGCGGTCTCGCGACATTGGCCTACGGCACCGAGGCCGCACCGGGCGTGCGCGCGTTGATCAACTTTTCGGGCGGCTTGCGGCAGGACGCGTGCGGCGACTGGCAGGGCAACCTGACGCGCGCATTCGGCGCCTACGGCGACAAAACGAAAGTGCCGTCGCTGTGGATGTACGGCGACAACGACTCAGTGTGGAATGCGCCACTCGTGGCCGGAATGTACTCGGCGTACGTAGCGCACGGCGCAAGCGCAAAGATGGTCGACTACGGCAGCTACAAGAACGACGCACATCGGCTCGTCGGCGACCGCGACGGCGTGCATGTGTGGTGGCCGGCCGTCGAGGCCTTCCTCGCCCGCGTCGGCATGCCTACGGGCGTGCAGTACCGGGTATCGGATCCTTCGGCGCCCAAAGCAAGCGGCTTTGCTTCAGTAGATGCCGTAGACGCGGTGCCCTATGTCGACGAAGCTGGACGCAACGGCTATCGCAACTTCCTGCATCAGTATCCGAGCCGGGCATTTGCGGTGTCCGACACGGGTGCATGGTCGTGGGCCGAGGGCGGCGACGATCCGATGTCGGTCGCGATTGCTAATTGCCAGAAACAGAGTTCCGCGCCGTGCCGGTTGTATGCCGTCGATAGTTCTGTCGTCTGGGGCGATCAAGGTTCGCGGACGGCAGATAGTGGTGCTACCGGCGGGTCAGGATCTTCTGCCGACGAAGCACGGCGGGCTATTGCCAGTCGCGAATGATGTTGCGATTGGGTTCTGGTTCAGATGCGTAGCGGTTTAGGGCATAAGTAGGGTATCGGTTTTTAGATACCGCCAGCGTTCTCAAGGCGTCTGCCTGTTCTTTGCTGCCCCTCGTTTGAATTTCTTAAAGGCCCGCTTGGCGGGCCTTTCCTTGCATTCCTCTGTGCTGCCAACCCAGCGAAGTGGCTGCACTTTCCATCGTGAAGATCGAACTTCCAGGCTGCCGTCTCACCACGACGACTCCGTCTGATTTCGGTCCGTCAAGTTCCACAATTTGCCAGCCTCAAGTCTTCTCCGATCACCTGTGACCCGATAGTCACATCTCCCCGCTCGTCCCCCTTCCTCCGAATCTCGCCCACTACCCCCAATTACTTTGCCGTCGTCAACTCCGGCGATTTGCGAGCTTCAGATTCAAACGCAAATCACCTGTCGCGAACACCGCTGAACCCCGCGGCGGCCAGCGAAAAGCACGGTCAAAGGCCTAGTGCAAAGGCCGAAATAAACCGCTAATCTCGACCCCGCACGCTAGCCGAGGGCTGCGCGCAGCGTCGCCAACGCGCACGCGCCGCGCCCGGAAAAACCATAAAAACCAATCACGGCAGCAGCAAGAAAAGCTTCTCTGGAGTACCTCTTGGAAAATTCAGCAACACCGTCAATATCGACCGAAGACTGGGTGGCCCGCAGCCTGCGCGCGGTCTGGCACCCCTGCACGCAGATGAAGCACCACGAGCGCCTTCCGCTTGTGCCGGTCTCGCGCGGTCAAGGCGCGTGGCTGTACGACCGCGCCGGCCATCGTTATCTGGATGCGATCAGTTCGTGGTGGGTCAATCTCTTCGGCCACGCAAACCCGCGCATCAACGCGGCGCTCAAGGACCAGCTCGATACGCTCGAGCACGCCATGCTCGCCGGTTGCACGCACGAACCCGCGATCGAACTCGCGGAGCGCCTCGGTGCGCTCACACACGGCACGCTGGGTCACGCGTTCTTCGCGTCGGACGGCGCATCGGCAGTCGAAATTGCGCTCAAGATGAGCTTCCACTCGTGGCGAAATCGCGGTTTCGCCGACAAGCAGGAATTCGTCTGCATCGCGAACAGCTACCACGGCGAGACCATCGGCGCGCTCGGCGTGACCGACGTCGCGCTGTTCAAAGACGCCTATGACCTGCTGATCCGCAACGCGCACGTCGTCGCGTCACCCGACGCGCGTCTTGCGAAGCCAGGTGAAACGGCTGGGGACGTCGCACGTCGCGCGCTCGACCACGTACGCGCGCTCTTCGAAGCCCGCGCCACGAAGATCGCAGCGCTGATCGTCGAGCCGCTCGTGCAGTGCGCAGCCGGCATGGCCATGCACGACGCTTCGTATATCGCCGGCCTACGCGCGCTGTGCGATCAATATGGCGTGCATCTAATAGCTGATGAAATCGCCGTTGGCTGCGGACGCACGGGCACCTTCTTCGCGTGCGAACAGGCTGGCATCTGGCCGGACTTTCTGTGCCTCTCCAAAGGGATAAGCGGTGGCTATCTGCCGCTTTCCATCGTGCTCTCGCGCGACGAAATCTTCGAAGCCTTCTATCACGACGACACCGCTCGCGGCTTCTTGCACTCGCATTCGTACACCGGCAATCCGCTCGCGTGCCGCGCAGCGCTCGCCACGCTCGATCTATTCGCGACCGACAACGTGCTCGCAGCCAACGCGCAAAAGTCGGCAAAGCTGATGGCCGCGCTCGCTCCGCTCGCAGAGCATGAACAGGTGCGAAACCTGCGGCAATGCGGCACCATCGTCGCCTTCGATGCGGCAATCGAAAACCCTCAGCATGCCAAAACATTTTCGCGCCGCTTCTTCGAAAACGCGTTGCAACGTGAACTGCTGCTGCGCCCCATTTCGACCACGGTTTATCTGATGCCTCCATACATTCTCGACGACAACGAACTCGCGCTGCTCGCCTCGCGCACTCGCGAAACGTTCGAAGCAACGCTCGCGCAGGTCTGCTAATGCATCTTCTCGACAGACTCTCAGAGGGGCTGAAGGAAATCGACGAACGCGGCCTGCGCCGTCGACGCCGCACGGCCGACACGCCCTGCGCCGCGCACATGACGGTCGACGGCCGCGAGATTATCGGCTTTGCGAGCAATGACTATCTCGGGCTCGCCGCGCATCCGCAACTGATCGCCGCCATTGCCGAAGGCGCGCAACGCTACGGCGCGGGCAGCGGCGGTTCGCATCTGCTCGGCGGCCACTCGCGCGCGCATGCGCAGCTCGAAGACGACCTTGCTGAATTCGTCGGCGGATTCGTGGATACGCCGCGTGCGCTCTACTTCAGCACCGGCTACATGGCGAATCTGGCGACGCTCACCGCGCTCGCGGGCCGCGGCACGACGCTCTTCTCCGACGCACTGAATCACGCGTCGCTGATCGACGGCGCCCGACTGTCGCGAGCAGATGTGCAGATCTATCCGCACTGCGATATGGAAGCGCTGAGCGCGATGCTCGACGCGTCGGACGCGGATGTGAAAGCAATCGTCTCCGACACGGTGTTCAGCATGGACGGCGACATTGCACCGCTGCCGCGCCTGCTCGAACTCGCGGAACAGCATGGCGCATGGCTGATCGTCGACGACGCGCATGGTTTCGGCTTGCTCGGTCCGCAAGGCCGCGGCGCCGTCGCAGACGCCGCGTTGCGCTCGCCGAATCTGATTTCCATCGGCACGCTCGGCAAGGCGGCGGGCGTGTCGGGCGCGTTCGTCGCCGCGCACGAGACGGTGATCGAATGGCTCGTACAGCGCGCGCGTCCTTATATTTTCACCACGGCATCCGTGCCCGCAGCGGCGCATGCGGTTTCGGCGAGTCTGCGCATTATCGGCGGCAACGAAGGCGATGAACGCCGCGCGCATTTGCGGCAATTGATCGAACGCACGCGCGCGATGCTCAAAAGCACGCCGTGGATTCCGGTCGATTCGCACACTGCCGTGCAGCCGCTCGTGATCGGCGCGAACGAGGCGACGCTGGATATTGCGGCCTCGCTCGACCGCGCCGGTTTGTGGGTTCCCGCAATCCGTCCGCCGACCGTGCCCACCGGCACATCGCGCTTGCGCATATCGTTGTCGGCCGCGCATTCGCATGCGGATCTCGACCGGCTGGAAGCCGGCTTGCAACAGGCAGGAGCGCAAGCCATATGACCGCCACGAACTCTGCCCTGTCGCTATTCGTCACCGGCACCGATACTGAAATCGGCAAGACGTTCGTCTCTTGCGCACTGTTGCGCGGTTTCGCGCGCGAAGGTCTGCAAGCCGCCGCGATGAAGCCGATCGCTGCGGGCGCGTTCGAACTGAACGGCGAACTGCATAACGAAGACGCGGATCAGCTCGACGCCGCTTCGACCGTGCTGCTGCCGCCCGAGATGCGCACGCCGTATCTGCTGAAGGAACCCGCTGCGCCACATATCGCGGCTGCGCTGGAGAACGTCGCCCTCGATATCGACCATATCGTCGCTTGCCATGCGCAGGCGTTGACGCGCGCCGACGTGGTGGTAGTGGAAGGTGTCGGCGGTTTCCGCGTACCGTTGACCGCCACACATGACACTGCCGATCTCGCCGTCGCGCTGAAGCTGCCTGTCGTGCTGGTGGTCGGCATGCGACTCGGCTGCATCAGCCACGCGTTGCTCACCGCTGAGGCCATCGCCGCGCGCGGGCTCACGCTTGCTGGCTGGGTAGCCAATCGCGTCGACCCGGACATGACTTTCCCCGACGAAAACATCGCGTCGATCCGCGAACATCTCGCGCGTGAACACGGCGCGCCGTTGCTCGGCATTGTGCCGCATCTGCGTCCAACGGCGCCGGAACTCGCGGCTGATCAACTCGACATCAACCGGCTATTGCAGACGCTGCGTGACGCGCAGCGCTGAATCAACCAACACATCCATTCATGAGGATTGAACCCATGACGCAACTGAACATCGCCCCCGCGCGTGCTGAAACGGCCGCGAACAACGCCAATGCGAACGCCAATGCAAACGCCAACGCCAACGCCAATGCCAATGCCAATGCCAATGCCAATGCCAATGCCAATGCCAATGTCGATGCAGCGGGGAAGCAGCTCGCGCGCTGGCGCGTTGCCGATATCGTCGCGTTGTATGAACTGCCGTTCAACGACCTGATGTTTCGCGCGCAGCAAACGCATCGCGAGCATTTCGATGCGAACACGGTGCAACTGTCGACACTGCTTTCCATCAAGACCGGCGGCTGCGAAGAAGATTGCGCGTACTGCCCGCAGTCCGTGCATCACGATACGGGCCTGCAAGCGGACAAGCTGATGCCGGTCGACGAAGTGCTCGCCGCCGCGAAGGCCGCCAAGGAAAACGGTGCGACGCGCTTCTGCATGGGCGCCGCGTGGCGCAATCCGAAAGACCGGCACCTCGAGCCGATCAAGGACATGATTCGCGGCGTGAAGGCGATGGGTCTGGAAACCTGCGTGACGCTCGGCATGCTCGAAACGCATCAGGCGCAGCAACTGCGCGAAGCAGGCCTCGACTACTACAACCACAACCTCGACACGTCGCCGGAGTTCTACGGCCAGATCATTTCGACGCGCACTTATCAGGACCGTCTCGACACGCTCGAACGCGTGCGCGACGCCGGCATCAACGTGTGCTGCGGCGGCATCGTTGGACTGGGCGAGTCGCGCCGCGAACGTGCTGGCCTGATCGCGCAACTGGCGAACATGGAACCGTATCCGGAATCGGTGCCCATCAACAATCTGGTGCAAGTGGAAGGCACGCCGCTGACAGGCACTGAATCGATCGATCCATTCGAATTCGTTCGGACGATTGCGATTGCGCGCATCACCATGCCGCGCGCGATGGTGCGCCTGTCGGCTGGTCGCGAGCAGATGGACGAAGCGTTGCAGGCAATGTGCTTCCTCGCAGGCGCGAATTCGATTTTTTACGGCGATCAGTTGCTCACCACGAGCAATCCGCAAGCGGAAGCGGACCGCAAGCTACTCGAACGCCTCGGCATTCGCGCCGAAGCCGCGCAGCACATGCCGCTCGATAAAAGCGGCTGCGAGCATGGTTGCGAACACGAGCAACCGGCACAGGCCGCGACGAACTAAGTACACTGACCGCGCGCTATAAATGCCGCGCAATGAAAAAGGCCGCTTCAATATGAAGCGGCCTTTTTTTATCTTCAGTCCGAAAAGTTACTTCTTGTCGACGATGATCTGATCGAACGTTCCGCCGTCCGAGAAATGCGTTTGCTGCGCTTTCTGCCAGCTGCCGAACATTTCTTCGACGGTGAATGTCTTGATCGGCTTGAACTCGGCGGCGTGCTTCGCGAGTACGTTCTTGTCACGCGGACGCAGATGATGTTGGGCGATGATCTCCTGCGCGGCCGGCGACCACAGATAGTCCAGGTAAGCCTGCGCCTCCTTGCGCGTGCCGCGCTTGTCGACCACTTTGTCGACGATCGATACCGGCGGCGCCGCAAGCAGGCTCACCGACGGATAGACCGCTTCGAAATTGCCCCCGCCCACACCGGTATTCATCAGCGCGACTTCGTTTTCGAATGTCACCAGCACATCGCCGATGCCGCGCTGCGTGAACGTCGTCGTTGCGCCGCGGCCGCCCGTGTCGAGCACCGGCACATTCTTGAAGATCGCTTTTTCGAAGTCGAGCGCTTGTGCGTCGCTGCCGCCGTGCTGCTTGCGGTATCCCCATGCGGCCAGATACGTATAACGCCCGTTGCCCGAAGTTTTCGGATTCGCGATCACCACTTGCACGCCGGGCTTCGCCAGATCATCCCAGTCCTTGATGTGCTTCGGATTACCCTTGCGCACGAGGAACACCATCGTGGTCGTGTACGGTGCGCTGTCGTCCGGCAGACGCGTACGCCAGTTGGCGGGGACCAGTTGGCCCTTTTCCGCGAGCAGGTCGATGTCGTTGGGCTGATTCATCGTCACGACGTCCGCCTGCAAACCTTGCAATACCGACAACGCCTGCGCGCTCGACGCGCCATGCGACTGGCGAATCGATACGCTCTCGCCGCTCTTCTGTTTGTACGCGGCGATGAAGCCGGCATTGATGTCCTTATACAACTCGCGCGTCACGTCGTAAGACACGTTCATCAACGACGTCTCCGCGTGCGCTGCCGACACGCTACCGAGCGCCAGCGCGGCTGCCGTAAAACCGGCCGCCAGCCAGCGCGTTGTCCCCGTCCTGTATGCCATGTTGTCCCCGCTATCGATGATAAAAACCTGTGGCCGCGCAATTGCGCGGCGTGAAGCGGGATTCTAGCGGATCGCCTGTGCGGGCCGCGGCCGAAGTCGGGGCGCGCGATAGTCGCCGCATGCCGGGCATCGAGCGGCGCACGATAAGAAGCCGAACGGGTCTGCCGAACAAACGGGCCAGAACCAGCGGGTCAAACCAGCGCCTGCTGCCCAACCTCGAACGCTTCGTCGCGAAAGCGCAGCGGCGCCGCGCAATGCACCAATGTGTCGACGAAATACTTCGCCCTCGGCCACGGGCCGAACCCGGCTGCGGTGTTGATGTGCCCAGCGTCGCCCAGATTGACGAACGCACTGCCGAAGCGCTGCGCGAGTTCGCGAGCGCCGGCGAGCGGCATCCACGGATCGGTTTCACTGCCGATCAGAATGGACGGAACGCCGACACGCCGCGCCTCGAACGGTCCGGCGAAAGCGAATTTCTGCGGGCTTGCGGGTGCAACGAACAGCACGCCGACTACCTCGTTGGCATACGACGCCTGCTGCAACGCGTGCGCAGTCGCGAGGCAGCCGAAGCTATGCGCGGCGAGCACGAACGGCCCGCGTTCACGCGCGAGCAGTTCGCGCAGCGAGTTCGCCCAACCTGCGACGTCCGGTGCATCCCAGTCGGCCTGCTCGACGCGCAACGACCGCGCGAACTGACGCTCAAGCCAGGTTTGCCAATGTGCGCCCTCGCTGCCGTGCAATCCGGGAACGGTCACGAGCCGCGGCGGCCACGGCGCTGTGGTGCATGAAAGCATGTCTGTCCCTCGCTACGGGAAACCGGGAGGTCATTGTCCCGCCGCGCGACGCGTGGACGAACCAAGTTTTTGTGCTTTGTTTATGGAGTGGATCGCAGCAACGGGCGGCGCATTGGCCCGCAACGCGCACGGTCGTGCGCAACCGCGCGGGATTGCCGGCGAAAAAGTAGAATGAAGCCTATCCATAAAAGGAGGAGCCCTCATGTTGCCAGCGTCGTGCGCCGCGCCGCAGCCGCCGGAAGCTTCGCAGCCACGCTACCGCGCCTCTCGCGCGAAGCGGCGCGATCGCGCATTCAAAGGCGAGGCCGCATGAAAATCCTCTTCTACATGCCGAACGCCGAAGCCGCCGCCTGGCTGCACGACTTCGCCTGTGCGCTGCCGCAGGCCGATCTGCGCGAATGGCAGCCCGGCGACACCGCGCCCGCCGATTTTGCCGTCGTATGGCGCCCGCCTCGCGACATGCTGGCCGGCCGCACCGATCTGCGGGCGATCTTCAATCTGGGTGCGGGCGTCGACGCGATCCTCGCGCTCGAACGCGAGCAGCCCGGCACGTTGCCCGCCAACGCGCAGTTGATCCGTCTCGAAGACAGCGGCATGGCGCCGCAAATGGCCGAATACGTAACGCACGCGGTGCTGCGCTATCTGCGGCGTTTCGACGAATATCAGACGCTGCAACGCGAGGGGCGCTGGCAAGTACTCGATCCGCATCCGCGCGAGACGTTCACGGTGGGTGTGCTCGGACTCGGCGTGCTCGGCGCACATGTCGCACAAGCTGTCGCCGCGTTCGGCATGCCGGTGCGCGGTTATAGCCGTAGCGCGCGGCCGGTCGAATGCATCACTACGTTTGCTGGCGCGGCGCAATTCGACGCGTTTCTCGACGGCGTGAAGGTGCTCGTGAATCTGCTGCCGCATACGCCGGATACCGCCGACGTGCTCGGCGCGCGCACGTTTTCGCGGCTTGAACGTGGCGCGTATCTGATCAACGTTGCACGCGGTGCGCATCTCGTGGAAGCAGATCTGCTCGACGCGCTGGCAAGCGGTCAACTGGCCGCGGCCACGCTCGACGTGTTCCGCGAGGAACCGTTGCCCGCCGGTCACCCGTTCTGGCAGGAGCCGCGCATCACCATTACGCCGCACAGCTCCGCGCTAACGTTGCGCGAAGAAAGCGTCGCGCAGATCGCGGAAAAAATGCTGGCGCTGGAGCGTGGGGAAGCGGTCGGGGGCGTGGTGGACATCGAACGCGGATATTGAAATCGTCGAATTGCATGAGCAGGAGCAGGTGCCAAACCGCCAACTCCAATCGACTACTGTGTATGAGGAGACAATCATGGCCGTACCGAAGCAAGTGAAGATCGTCGAAGTGGGCCCGCGCGACGGCCTGCAGAACGAGAAGGAGTTCGTCCCGACCGCCACGAAGATCGAACTGATCAACCGGCTCTCCGCAGCGGGATTTCGCAACGTCGAAGCGGCGTCGTTCGTGTCGCCAAAATGGGTTCCGCAGATGGCCGACGGCGCGGAAGTCATGTCCGGCATCGAGCGCCGCCCCGGCACCATCTATTCGGTGCTCACGCCTAATCTGCGCGGCTTCGAAGGCGCGCTTGCCGCGCGCGCGGACGAGATCGTGATTTTCGGCGCCGCGAGCGAAGCGTTCTCGCAGAAGAACATCAACTGCAGCATCGCAGAAAGTATCGAACGATTCGCGCCGGTCGCGCAGGCAGCCAAGGAGCACGGCCTGCGCATTCGCGGCAGCGTGTCGTGTGCGCTCGGTTGTCCGTATCAAGGCGAGGTGCCGGTCGCGTCGGTGGTCGACGTGGTGCAACGCTTTGCAGCGCTCGGCTGCGACGAAATCGACATCGCCGATACGATTGGCGTGGGCACGCCGAAGCGCACGCGCGAAGTCTTCGAAGCAGTGACGCAGGTGTTTCCGCGCGAGCGTCTGTCCGGGCACTTTCACGACACGTATGGCCAGGCGCTGGCCAACATCTACGCGGCGCTGCAGGAAGGCATCGAAATCTATCACGCGTCGGTAGCGGGGCTCGGCGGCTGTCCGTATGCGAAGGGCGCAACCGGCAACGTCGCGACCGAAGACGTGCTGTATCTGATGAACGGCCTCGGTATCGAGACCGGCATCGACCTTGCTCAAGTCGTGGCAATCGGCGATTTCATTTCCACGTCGATCGGTCGGCCGAACGTTTCGCGCGCGGGCAAGGCGCTGCTCGCGAAGGCGCGCAGCGAAGCGGCCAACTGCGTTTGAGCCTGCGTCGAACATCTTCCTCAAGACATTGCCGGACACCAGACTATCAGGACCTGACACGATGACGGACCACGCTTCTCTCGACCCGGACGATCTCACCGCATTACCGGACTCTGCACGCCGCGTTGCACTGCTGCTGCGCGAGCGCGGACACAGTGGCCGGATCGTCATGCTGCCGGAGACCGGCAAGACTTCAGCCGAAGCGGCCGCCGGCCTCGGCTGTTCAGTCGCGCAGATCGCAAAGTCGATCCTGTTTCGCCGTCGCGAAGACGATGCGCCGGTGCTGGTGGTCGCAAGCGGCGCGAATCGCGTCGATGAAAAGAAGGTAGCGGCGCAGGTGGGCGACATCGGCCGCGCCGACGCGAAGTTCGTCCGCGAAAAGACCGGCTATGCAATTGGCGGCGTGTGTCCGGTCGGTCATGCGGTCGAACCGGTCACGCTGATCGATGAAGACCTGCTCGCGCTGGACAGCCTGTGGGCGGCCGCCGGACACCCGCATGCGGTGTTCAATCTTAGCGCCCAGGAACTGGTTGCATTGACGGGCGCGCCGGTGGTCGACGTGGCGCTGCGCGAGACGGCCTGACGCGATGACAGCGGTAATCAACAAAGCAACAGATGCTGGCGGCGTGCCGTCGCCATGTATCAACGTGTGCCGGATGAATGCGTCGACCGGATGGTGCGAAGGTTGCCTGCGCACCATCGACGAAATCGCCGGCTGGTCGATCTACGACGATCGCGAGAAGCGCGCCGTGTGGAACGAACTGGAGGCCCGGCGCGCCCGGTTGATCGCAGGCCAGGCAAAGGTGCAGCCATGAACGCGCCGCCGCGCATTGTCACCGTCGGCGAGACGTTCAGCTCGACGCTCACGTTGTCGGTGGATTCGGTGAAGTCGTTCGCAACGCTCGTCAACGACATGAATCCGCTGCATCACGACGAAGCCTATGCGGCGCAAAGCCGCTTCGGCGGTCTCATCGCGTCGGGCACACAGCCCACCGCACACTTCATGGCGCTGCTCGCGACGCATTTTTCGACCTACGCGCAGCCACTCGGACTCGACTTCGATATCAAGCTGAAGAAGGCCGCGCACGCGGGCGACACGCTCACCATGACCTGGCGCGTGCGCGACGCTTACTGGAAGCCGAGCCTGAACGGAGACCTGACGCACCTCGATGGCTCGGTCAAGAACCAGCGCGGTGAGGTTGCAGTGGTCGGCACGTCGACCATTCTCGTGATGCCGAAAGCCGAGGCATCCGTGAACGCAGGCGTAGCAGCCGACTCGGGCACGGGCACGCTATGAACGCATTGCCCGCATTGCCTGCATCGATCCGCGTCTTCGAGCGCGGCTGGCTTTCGTCGAACAACGTGCTGCTCGTCGACGACGACTGCGCTGCCATCGTGGACACCGGTTACGCGACGCATGCGCAGCAAACATTGGCCCTCGTCCAGCAGGCGCTCGGCGAGCGGCCGCTCGATCTGATCGTCAACACACATCTGCATTCCGACCATTGCGGCGGCAATGCGCTGCTGCAGTCTTCGTGGCCGTGCCGCACGCTCATCCCCGCTTCCGAAGCCGGCGCCGTGAGCGAATGGGACGAGACGCGTCTGAGCTTCCGTGCGACCGCGCAGACCTGCGAGCGCTTCGGCTTCACAGGCACCATCGCACCGGGCACGACGCTGCGCCTGGGCGCACTCGACTGGCAGGTGCTCGGCGCGCCCGGCCACGATCCCCATTCGCTGATGCTGTACTGCGCTGACGAACGCGTCCTGATCAGCGCCGACGCGCTGTGGGAAAACGGCTTCGGCGTCATCTTTCCGGAACTCGAAGGCGAAAGCGGCTTCGCGGAGGAGCAGGCGGTGCTCGAAGCTATTGCAGCGCTCGACGTGCGCCTTGTGATTCCCGGCCATGGGGCACCGTTCACGAACGTGGGACAGGCGCTGGACCGGGCTTTCTCCCGCGTGGCGTGGTTGCGCGCCGACCCGGCACGCAATGCGAAGAATGCGCTCAAGGTGCTGATTGTCTTCAAGCTGCTCGACGTCCGCTCGATGAGCTTTGCGACGCTGCTGCAAATGCTCGACGACGCGGCGGTCATGCATGCGGCGGCCTCAATGCTGAAGCCGCGTGGTGAATGGCCCGCACTCGTCAAAACGCTTGTCGATGAACTGGCTGCCGGAAACGGACCGCTGATGGTGGATGGCGAGCAGATCGTCGCGCGCGCGGCGCAACGGGCGTAAGCGCCGACGTTGCTTAAGTGATCGAAGTCCGGCCACTGGTAGCCGGCGCATGCGCGTTGGCAAGCGGGCCAGCTTTGGCGCGTTAGAAAAACCGCCGCCACAAAAAGAAAGCCGCTCGACCTATAAAGGCGAGCGGCGGAAATTCTGTCGGACGTGATCAGCGTCTGGTCGAATGATACGCGCGCGCGATTTTTGACCGCATCAGTGATTTCCCTACAGACGCTTGACGCCGGCCGTTGACCCGCATGCGGTCTGAAAGCAACGGCAGCCGCGCCGAGCCTGGCGAGATTGGTCCGCTGATATGACCAAACGTCGGCGCATATGGTTTGCAATCCATAGCATTGCGGCTTGCCGCGTTGGCCGGACGCGCGGCGCTCAGACGGACGGCACGCGCCTTTGCGGCACGATGCGCCAGCCAAGATTGACGCCCGCAGCCGCAACGAGGATCAGCACCGCGCCCAGAACCTGAATCCATGCTAATGCCTGACCAAACGCAACGCGATCGGCGATGATCGCCACCACCGGATAAATGAATGACAGCGCACCGGTCATGGAGGTTGGCAGCTTCTGGATGGCACCGTACAGCAACACATACATGAGGCCGGTGTTCACGACGCCCAGCACGATCAGTTCGACCCATTGCGCGCCAGTGGCGGGTAGCGCGTCGAAACGCACGAACGGCGCCAGCATGACCACGCCGAGCAAGACCTGGATCAGCGCGATCAGATGCGGCGGCGTGCCCTTCAGGCGCTTCGTGATAATCGAGGAAACCGCATACATTGCCGCCGCGCCCACCGCATAGGCGATACCCACCAGATATTGCCCCGGCACCGCCAGTACGGCCGGTTCGACCTTGACGACAAACACGAGCCCGATAAATGCGATCAGCAGCCACACGACCGTGGACGCGCTGATGCGCTCGCGAAACGCCAGCGCGCCGAGCGCCACCAGCATGAACGGCTGCGTGTTGTAGACGGCCGTCGCCATCGAGATCGACGCGCGCGAGTAAGCGGCGAACAGCAGCACCCAGTTCGCAACAATCGCCGCGCCGCCGAGCAGCGCGAGCCCGAGCATCTTCCACGAGAACAGCTTGCGCCTGAAGAAACCGAGCACGGCGCACACCAGCGCGAGCGTTGCGCCGCCGAAAATGCAGCGGAAAAACACGACGTTGAACGGACTCTGCTGCGACGACACCACCAGCCAGCCGATCGTGCCCGACATCAGCATTGCGATGCTCATCTCCGCCGCGCCGCGCCGGATTTCGTTTGAAGCCATGATCCGATCCTCGATTCAATTCTGCCTGACGAGCAGTGTAGATAATCCGCTGTCACGAATACATGGCTAAACTTAAGCCATATCGCGATCAAACCTAACAATCGAAGGCCGTCATGTCAAAACGCCTTGCACAGCCCGCGCCTGCAGCGCTCGACGAAACCGACCGCGCGCTCCTCGCCGCGCTCGCCGAAGACGCACGCCGACCAGTCAGCGAACTTGCTCGCCTCGTCGGACTATCGGCGCCGAGTACGGCCGAGCGCATCCGACGGCTGGAAGCGCAAGGCGTGATCGAACGCTTCACCGTCCAGCTCGATCCGCGCGCGTTGGGCTTCACGCTGCAAGCCATCGTGCGCGTGAAGCCTTTACCCGGCCAGTTGCATCTGGTGGAAGAAGTGATCCGGCGAATTCCGGAGTTTGTGGAATGCGACAAAGTGACGGGCGACGATTGCTTCATCTGCCGCCTCTATCTGCATTCGATCGAGCACCTCGACGAGATTCTGTCGAAGGTCGCCGAGCGGGCGGAGACCAGCAGCGCGATCGTCAAATCGACGCCCATCGCGCGGCGCCTGCCGCCGCTCGTTTAAGCGAGCAACGCTACTTTTCGAGCGCTTCGAAGAAGGACAGCATTTCGGCGACCAGTTCGTCAGGCGCCTCTTCGGGTATGTAGTGGCCGCAAGACAGCGAACGGCCGCTCACGTCGCGCGCCACGTGACGCCATTCGTCCAGCGCGTCGAAACACTTTTCAATCACGCCCTTGTCGCCCCACAACACGCGCAACGGACAGGCGATCTTCTGTCCGCGCTCGATATCCGCGCGGTCGTGCTCAAGGTCGATACTCGCCGACGCGCGGTAGTCCTCGCACATTGCATGCACCGCACCGGGTTGCGCGAGCGCCGAGCGGTAGGCGTCGAGCGAGGCCGGGTCGAACGGCGCGAGACCTGCGTGACGGCTTCCCATGACCGCATCGACGTAAGCAGCCGGGTTTGCGCCGATCAGCGTTTCGGGCAGCGGCTCCGGTTGAATCAGGAAGAACCAGTGGAAATAATGCGTGGCGAAGGTGCGGTCTGTCGCTTCATACATGGCCAGTGTCGGTGCGATGTCGAGCAGCATCAAACGGTCGACGGCGTCCGGATGATCGAGCGCCATGCGATGCGCGACGCGCGCGCCGCGGTCATGCGCGCAGACGAGAAAGCGCTCGAACCCGAAGTGCTGCATCACTGCGACCTGATCGGCGGCCATGGTGCGTTTCGAATACGGCGCATGCGTGGCGTCGCTCTGCGGTTTTGCCGAGGCGCCATAGCCGCGAAGATCGGTGGCAATGACCGTAAAGTGCTGAGCCAGCTGATCCGCGCAGCGCGCCCAGATCAGATGCGATTGCGGATGACCGTGCAGCAGTAGAAGCGGCGGCCCCGCTCCGCCCTTTACTCCGAAAATATCTGCATCGCCCGCGGCGACGCGAAAGGGCGTGAAATTCTCGAAGGCCATGGCCGGCGTCTCTCGTCGTTTGAAGTCAGTGCATTGTAAAAGCTCAATGTGTCCGGCCCGGGTGGGACACCCCACGCAAAGCATAGAACCCGAACACTCATTCGAACCGTTCTAAACGAACCGGCGAACGAAAAGCACACGCTTGCCCTATAATCGAACGATCGTTCTTAAACGTTCAAGTGGCCTGTGCGCGGGCTGTCAGCTTCGCCACGGTGCAAGCCGCATGCCGCTACACTCATCAACAGCCGGGCGCTTTGCGCACCGGTAGTCAATCAGGAGACCCGCACTATGGCATTGCCCGCCGTTCTACAAAATCTGGCGTTGCCTGTCGTCGCCTCGCCGATGTTCATCGTCAGCTATCCGGAGCTCGTGCTGGCGCAGTGCAAGGCCGGCATCGTCGGTTCGTTCCCCGCGTTGAATGCGCGCCCTGCCGAACTACTCGACGAATGGCTCACGCAATTGCAGGCGCAACTCGCCGAACATAAGGCGGCAAATCCCGACTCGGTGATCGGACCGATTGCCGTCAACCAGATCGTCCATCAGTCGAATACGCGGCTCGAACACGACGTGCGGGTCTGCGTCGAGCACAAGGTGCCCATCTTCATTACGAGCTTGCGCGCGCCGGCGCGCGAGATTGTCGATGCAGTGCACAGCTACGGCGGAATCGTGCTGCATGACGTGATCAATCTGCGGCACGCGCAGAAGGCGCTGGAAGCGGGCGTGGACGGTCTGATTCTGGTTGCGTCGGGCGCGGGCGGGCATGCGGGAACTACTTCGCCGTTCGCGCTGGTCGGCGAAGTGCGGCGCATTTTCGACGGCCCGATCGTGCTGTCGGGATCGATTGCGAACGGCGGCTCGATTCTCGCCGCTCAAGCCATGGGCGCCGACCTTGCGTACATGGGAACGCGTTTCATCGCGACGAAAGAGGCGCATGCGGTGGACAGCTACAAGCAGGCTATCGTCAACTCCACCGCGTCGGACATCATCTACACGAACCTGTTCACCGGTGTGCACGGCAATTACATTCGCGAGAGCATCGTCAACGCCGGGCTCGATCCGGACGCGCTGCCCGAATCGGACAAAACCAAGATGAACTTCGCGAACGACAAGGCGAAGGCGTGGAAAGACATCTGGGGCGCGGGCCAGGGCGTCGGCCTGATGGACGACGTGCCGAGCGTGGGCGAACTGGTCGAGCGTCTGTCGAAGGAATACGACGACGCAAAGGCGCGACTCGGTATCCGGCGCTGACTCCGCCCAAGGGTTGCGGGCGGTTGCGGGGGTGGCTGCAGGCGCCCGCCGACGGTCGCGGCAGCCCGCCTGCAGTCCGCCGCTTCCGCTACATATTCCGACGATACTGCCCGCCCACTTCGAACAGCGCGTGCGTGATTTGCCCAAGCGAGCAGACGCGCACCACATCCATCAGCACCGCAAAGACGTTTTCGTCGTCGATCACCGCGCGTTGCAGCCGCTCGAGCGCGGCCGGCGCGGCATCGCGATGCCGCGCCTGGAAATCGCGCAGACGTTTTAACTGGCTTTGTTTCTCTTCTTCTGTGGAGCGGGCGAGCGCAATTGGCGCCGGCGCTTCGTGCGGCTTCGCGCTCACAAACGTGTTCACGCCGACAATCGGATACGAGCCGTCATGCTTGCGATGCTCGTACAGCATCGACTCGTCCTGAATGCGCCCGCGCTGATAACCGGTCTCCATTGCGCCGAGCACGCCGCCGCGCTCGGTCAGCCGGTCAAATTCGGCGAGCACCGCTTCTTCGACGAGGTCGGTCAGTTCGTCGATCACGAAGCTGCCCTGATTCGGATTCTGGTTCTTCGCCAGCCCCCATTCGCGGTTGATGATCAACTGGATCGCCACCGCGCGTCGAACCGACTCCTCGGTGGGTGTGGTGATCGCTTCGTCGAATGCATTCGTGTGCAGCGAGTTGCAGTTGTCGTAAATGGCGATCAGCGCTTGCAGCGTGGTGCGGATATCGTTGAAGTCGATCTCTTGCGCATGCAAGCTACGGCCCGAGGTCTGCACGTGATACTTGAGCTTCTGGCTGCGTTCGTTCGCGCCGTATCGCTCGCGCATCGCGATCGCCCACACGCGCCGGGCAACGCGGCCGAGCACCGTATATTCCGGGTCCATGCCGTTGGAAAAGAAGAACGACAGATTCGGCGCGAAGTCGTCAATCGACATGCCGCGCGCCAGATATGCCTCGACATACGTGAAGCCGTTAGCGAGCGTGTAGGCGAGTTGCGAGATCGGATTCGCGCCGGCTTCGGCAATGTGATAGCCGGAGATCGACACCGAATAGAAGTTGCGCACGCGGTGTTCGACAAAATACGCCTGAATATCGCCCATCACCTTGAGGCTAAACTCGGTCGAAAAAATGCAGGTGTTCTGGCCTTGGTCCTCTTTCAGAATGTCGGCCTGTACCGTGCCGCGTACGTTCTCCAACGCCATGCGGCGCGTCTCGGCGAGTTCGTCCTCGCTCAGTGCACGGCCCAGTTGCTGTGCCTGGCGTGCGATCTGCTGATCGATCGCGACGTTGAAGAACATGGCGAGTATGGTCGGCGCCGGGCCGTTGATCGTCATCGACACCGACGTCTGCGGCGCGCACAGATCGAAGCCGTCGTAGAGCGCATGCATGTCGTCGAGCGTCGCGACCGATACGCCCGAGTTGCCCACCTTGCCGTAGATGTCGGGGCGCTCGCCCGGCTCTTCGCCGTAGAGCGTGACCGAGTCGAACGCGGTCGAAAGACGCTTGGCCGGCATGCCTTCGGACAGCAGCTTGAACCGCCGGTTGGTGCGCGAGGGATCGCCTTCTCCGGCGAACATTCGCGTCGGGTCTTCGTTCTCGCGGCGGAAAGGGAAGACGCCTGCAGTGAACGGAAAGTAACCCGGCAGATTGTCGAGCATCAGCCAGCGCAAAATCTCGCCGTGGTCGACGAATTTCGGCAGCGCGACTTTGCGCAGTTGTGTGCCTGATAAGGTCGTGGCCGTGAGCGCGGTGCGTATCTCGCGGTCACGAATGCGTACCACATGATCATCGCCCGAGTAGGCGGCGACAGTTTGCGGCCACGCGTCGAGCAGTTTGCGCTCGTGCTCGCCGAGCGCTGTGGTGCGTTGCTCGATGAGCGCGTCGAGCGAGGCTTGCGAGGCTTGCGCATCGTGCTGGTCTGCGCTGGCTTCCCCGAGCATCCGGCGCGCTTCGACGAGTTGCCAGCGCTCGCGAGCAACGCCGGCTTGCTGATCGACCCGCTCGCGATAAGCGTGGATGGTCTGTGCGATTTCCGCGAGATAGCGTACGCGCGCAGGCGGCACGATCGCATGACGGCCGCTCGAAAAGCGCACGTCGGCGGCAACCGACAAACGGCCGCCTCCTGAGCGCAGGCCGTGTTTGCGCAGCGCTTCGGCGATGTACTGGTAAAGCGCGGTCACGCCGTCGTCGTTGAAGTGCGAAGCGATCGTGCCGAACACCGGCATTGCCTCGGGCGATTTCGCAAAGTCGGCGCGGTTGCGCTGCACCTGTTTCGCGACATCGCGCAACGCATCTGGCGCGCCTTTGCGGTCGAACTTGTTGATCGCGACGGCGTCGGCGAAGTCGAGCATGTCGATCTTCTCCAACTGGCTGGCCGCGCCGAATTCGGGCGTCATGACATACAGCGATTCGTCGACGAACGGCACGATGGCCGCGTCGCCCTGACCGATCCCTGACGTTTCCACGATGATCAGGTCGAAGCCAGCCGCCTTGCAGAGCATCAGCGCGTCGGGCAGCGCGTCGGAGATTTCGCTCGACGCCTCGCGCGTCGCCATGGAGCGCATATAGACGCGTGCTCCGCCGCCCCAGTCGCCGATTGCGTTCATGCGGATGCGATCGCCGAGCAGCGCGCCGCCGGACTTGCGGCGCGACGGGTCGATGGCGAGCACGGCGATGGTCAGCGTGTCGCCGTAATCGAGCCGGAAGCGGCGGATGAGTTCGTCGGTAAGCGACGATTTGCCCGCGCCGCCCGTGCCGGTAATGCCGAGCACGGGAACTTGCACTGCCTGAGTAAGAGCGGAGAGCTCCGCGCGCTTCGACGACGCGACGCCGCCCGTCTCGAATGCACTGATCAGTTGAGCGAGCCGGCGGAACACGAGCGAACTCGCGTCGAGCGAACCGGCGCTGCTTGCTTCGCCCCTTGCCTGCGCGCTCGAACGCAGGTGCAACAGAGGTTGACCAGTCACGCTGGCGAGCCATTCGCCGACTGCGCCGGTCCGCGCTGTGGCGTCCTCGCGGGCCGCTGCCGAGCAGCGCGCGATCATGTCGTCGATCATTCCTTGCAGGCCAAGCCGCTGGCCGTCGTGCGGCGAATAGATCTTTTCGACCCCGTAGTTTTCCAGCGCGACGATTTCGTCGGATACGATCACCCCGCCGCCGCCGCCGAACACCTTGATGCGCTCACCGCCGCGCGCTCGCAGCAGATCGACCAGGTAGCGGAAGTATTCGTTATGGCCGCCCTGGTAGCTCGACACCGCGACGCCGTCCGCGTCTTCCTGGAGCGCGGCGGTCGCGACTTCATCGACGGAGCGGTTATGGCCTAGATGGATGACTTCGACGCCGCTCGCTTGCAGGATGCGACGCATGATGTTGATCGACGCATCGTGGCCGTCGAACAGGGCTGCGGCGGTGACGAAGCGCAAGCGCCGACCGGCGGGCAGCTCGTGGCTGGCGGCGCGCTGCGGCGTGGACAGATCAGTCATGTCTCCCCCAGATCGTTACGCTGTTTGCGTGTGTGGGTGCTGGCAACCAGTATAACGAAACGGATGGGCGCGGCTCCGGCGGTTTGCGGCGTGGGGCGCTTGCCAACAAGCTTTGCCAAAGCGCTATCTCACGGCCAGCGCCTCGATCTGTTCGAGCGACGGCCACAGCGACTCGTTCGCAAACCGCTCCGCGAGGAAGTCCACGAACGAGCGCACCTTCGCGGACAAATGGCGCCGGCTCGCGTACACGACATGAATCGGCAACTCGCGAGGCGGCACTTCATCGACGAGCACAGGCACGAGACGCCCTTCTGCCAGATCGGCGCCGATCACTTCGGTGCCGAGCAGCGCGATGCCCGCACCGTGCAGCACCATCACGCGCTGCGCCTCGAGATGATTGACGATCAGATTGCCGGACAGGCGCACGCGCGCGGCTTCGCCGGTGGCTTGCAGGACGTCGAGCGCCGACACGCCCGTGTATTGCAGAATGTTGTGGCGCGCGAGATCGGCGACCGTCTTCGGCGTGCCGCGCCGGCGCAGATACTCCGGGGACGCGCACAGCAGCAGATGCGCCATCGCGATCTGCCGCGCGATCAGCGACGACGACTTGAGGCCGCTCGGCGAAGCGCGGATCGCAACGTCGAAGCCTTCGTCGATCAGCTCGACCACGCGGTCCGACAACGTGATGTCGACGGTGACTTGCGGATACTGCGCGGCGTAGTCGGCGACGGCGGCCATCACGTGACTCAGCCCGAATGCCGACAGCGACGACACCCGCAAGCGCCCTTGCGGCACGACGCTCGCCGCCCCGACAACCTGCTCCGCTTCCTCGAGTTCGGTGAGCACCTGACTCAGGCGCTCGTAGTATTCGCGGCCCGCCTCGGTCGGCGCGACGCGGCGCGTGGTGCGGTTCAGCAGGCGCGCGCCGAGTTGCTGTTCGAGATGCATCACATGCTTGCTCGCCATTGCCGCGGACATCTCCATCCGTTCAGCCGCGCCCACGAAGCTGCCCACCTCGACCACTTGCCGGAACACTTTCATGCTGACGAGGGTGTCCATCCGAATCGCTCGCTATAGGAATTAATCGGCGTTATTTTGCCCGGTTTATCAAAGAGCCGATGGCGAAACGACTGGCCTGAGTCGCATCAGAAGTCGGAAAGACCAAAGCCCGTGTTCCGTGAGGAACGCGGGCTTTGGAGGTTGTGAGCATGGGGTCGGCGCGCGGCAGTCGCCGCCCGCCGGCCAGTTCAGCTACGCGGCGACGCCTAGAACTTCGCGCGCAAGCCGACGCCGTACGTATTGCCGCTCGACTGGCTGCTGATGTGGTCGTACAGGTAAGCCGCGTACACGTCGGTGCGCTTGGACAGCGGGTAGTCGTAGCCGATCGCCGCGGTCTGGCGCGTCTGGTCGAAGCCGCCGCCGTCGCGCGAATAAGCGTACGAAGCCATCACCGAGCCCGGACCCGCCGGCACCGTGACGCCGCCCTGCGCGGTGTTCACGTGCCAGCTCGTCAGCGTCTGGTCGTTGTGCGTGTACATGTACTGGCCGAACAGCTTCACGTACTTGAGGTCATACGAGACGCCGACTTGCGCGACGCTCTGCGCCTTCAGGCCCGGCACGCCCGAGGAATCGAAGCTGCCCAGGTCTCCCGGCGTGTTGTTGAAGTTCACGTACTGATAGACCGCGGTCGCGGCAAACGGGCCGTGGAAATACAGAACCTGGCCGCTCCACTTCTTCGCGCCGTTCTGCGTCGTGTTACCCAGCGCGTACATTGCGCTCGCCGAAAGGCCGTTGAAGTTCGGCGACTGATATTGGACCGCGTTATTCCAGCCCGAGTCGCCGGTCACGCCTTGATCGGTCGAGTAAGTCGGGAACGTGCCGAGCCCGAGATACACGTGGTAGACCATCGGCGAGAAGACGTAGGAGTCGATGAACGGGTTGAACAGGATCGTCGACACGAACAGTTCGGTGGTCAGCCGACCAGCGGTAACCGTGCCGTACGGCGATTCGATACCGACGTACGCGTTACGCGAAAACATCGTGTCGCCGGTGAAGCGGCCGTACTGGCCGTTCTGCGCGCGGAAGAAGCCTTCCAGCGTAAAGATCGCCTTGTAGCCGTTGCCCAGATCCTCAGCCCCTTTCAAGCCCCAGTAGGACGTCGACATCCCGCCGCCGGACACCTGCACAGACGTCTTGCCGCCGGGAAATTTCTGCGCGCCGACCCATTCGTCCACCTGACCGTAGAGTTGCACGCTCGACTGCGCAAAAGCAGACGATGCACTGGCCAGCAAAGCGGCACACGCGGTTGCCTTAAGGGTGGTCTTCAGCGCACGGCTGATGCCTGTTTTCATGGATTCTCCAGTCTTTGTCAAAAGGGGTGTGGCTGTGCGAAAGGGCAAGCTCGCGCGAACCATTGTTGTTGTCCGTTCGATCGTCGAGCCAATCTGGGCGGGGACCATCTTTGCGGACCATTTTTATGAACAAAAATATCGCTGGTTATTGCGGGTATATCGGTCTGATTAGTTTTGTCGCTTATCGGCCTGCTACAGACCTTCACGCTCACATGCTCGCGGCACCGCCACAGACACGTCGGGCCGCCCGAAGCTGCGCGCGCTATGCGCAAGGCGCCCGATAACGCTTCAAATGACATGCTGATGACGCGCCGCCGCATAACCGCCCAAATTTGACGACGGGAGACGGTCTGCTGCCGAGTGTTTTCAAAAAAGTGTGGCGTCGAAACGTCACATTGCGCGCGTGGTTTTGAGGTGAGTTAAAGCGGAATGCGCGCACTAAGCCAATTGAAAGGCGCGTGAATTAAGAGAGCTTGGGGCAACGGGTGTTGCCAAGGAGCGGATGCGGTGGGAACCGGCGCCGGGGATCTGCTGGGGAGATTAATTCAACGTAGAGCCTAGGCGGGCCGCGTTCCGAGCCTAGTTCCGGTAGGGAGAACTCTCGGGCGGGCGGCTGTCGTCGCCCTGGCGCTGTACGGCGCGCAGTGCACCGCGTTCTTCGTTATAGCGCGCGACGTCGGCCCGGATCGATCCCGAGCGAACCGGCGCGTTGGGCTGCGGCCGCTGTCCGGGGCGCGACTCTGCGCTAACCGGTTGAATGACACCGATGTACGGTATGCCGCCGCGGCCGTCGCCTGGATAGGCGCCCGGTCCGGCGACGCGATGCATGCCCGCGCCCGGAGCGCCGGAGGCGTCGAGGCTACGCTCGACGTTGCGGCCAACGTCGCGGTTCACGTAATTGCCGTGACCATACCTGTCAGCAAGGAAGCTCGCGCCACCGTGCGGCATGCCCGGCCCTTTTGCATAGGCGAACGAGCACAGCGCGACGATTACCGCGCCCCACGCCAGGTGCTTCGTTCTCGACAACCCGTCCACCAGTGACTCACTTGCCCGAAGACTTGCCTGAAGCCCACCGTTCGAGCTGCGATGGACTTGTTGAGGGACTGGCGCGGGCGCTGCGGACAGGTCGCAGCGCAGAGCATCCCGACGGCCTTTGATCGGTAATTTATGGTCACCGGCAGAGGGTGTCGAGCCAAAAAGTGTTAGGCCTCGCCTGCTCTTGTAACACGTTGTTACTGCGACGTTTTTCTACGACACAACCCTTGCTAAAACCGCCTTAACAGCAGCAGTAGATCGAGGGAACACCTTCGCGAAAGGCGAAAAAGCAACGATGCAAACTGTCGCCGAATCGCGATGAATAAGTGGGCGGCGCAGACTCACTGGAGCACGCATCTCCGAGGTGTGCGCACTCAACGACCGGTGGTTCACAACCGCAATCGTCGCTCGAGCGAAAATGCACCGGACTCATCAATCAATTCGGCAAATGAATTTGCCGTTTCAATCGGTTTAGACGGACAATAGGGGTTTTCCATAGCACCGACGCCACAGCGCTTTCGCGCACGCGCCTTGCGTGCAATCCCGCATCACCGATTTCGAGAATCCGACATGGCCCGCCCGAAACTGCTTCCCGATAACTTCACCCTGTGCCTGGTCGGCACGGTGATACTGGCCAGCCTGCTGCCGGTTCACGGTCAGGCCGCCGCAGGGTTCGACTGGGTGACGAACATTGCGGTCGGCCTGCTGTTCTTCCTACACGGCGCGAAGCTTTCTCGGGAAGCGATTGTTGCGGGCGCGACGCATTGGCGTCTGCATCTGGTCGTACTGCTCAGCACGTTCGCGCTGTTTCCGCTGCTCGGCCTCGCGCTTAAACCGCTCCTGTCGCCACTTGTCACGCCTGCGCTCTACGCCGGGATCCTCTTCCTCTGCACGCTGCCGTCGACGGTTCAGTCCTCTATCGCCTTCACGTCCATCGCCAAAGGCAACGTTCCGGCCGCGGTTTGCAGTGCGTCGGCCTCGAGCCTGCTCGGCATCTTCATCACCCCCGCACTCGTCAGTGTCCTCGTCACGAACCAGGCGGCGGGCGGTAGCTCTCCTTGGCACACCGTGGGCAATATCGTGTTGCAGTTGCTGGTCCCGTTCGTGGCGGGACAACTGCTGCGCCCGCTGATCGGCAAGTGGATCGAGCGGCATCGCGGCGTGCTGAAGTTCGTCGATCAAGGTTCCATTCTGCTGGTCGTGTATGGCGCGTTCAGCGAGTCCGTGACGGAAGGCCTGTGGCATCAGATCCCGCTCTCCGCTTTGGGCGGTGTGCTGCTCATCAGCGTGGTGCTGCTCGCGCTCGCGCTGGGCATGACGATTTTCGTGAGCAAGCGGCTCGGCTTCAGTCGCGCGGACCAGATCACCATCATCTTCTGCGGCTCGAAGAAAAGTCTCGCCGCCGGCGTGCCCATGGCCAAAGTCATCTTTGCCTCGCAGGCGGTCGGCGCGGTCGTTCTCCCGCTCATGCTGTTCCACCAGATCCAGTTGATGGTCTGCGCCGCGCTCGCGCAACGGTGGGGCGCTCGCGACACCAGCGGAGAAACCCGCGCCGCCTCGCGCGAGCGAGCTGCTGCCGCCGTCGCCCGCCGTTGAATACGCGCGCAATGCAAATAGGACATTCATAAGCGCCCTCCCTGAGCGTCGTTTTCCAAAAGCCGCCTTGCGCGGCTTTTTGTTATTTCACGCTCATCGGCGACGGTTGTCGCCTCGGCCGGATGGCATAGGCGTATTCTCGGGCGCCTCCTGGTCAACTCCTTACAGCGCATCAGCCCGCGCACAACCGCGCGCGACGACTCACCACGGCGCAAACGCACCACACCAGTGCAACGCTTCACTAAAAGTTCACTTAATTCTCCGCAGCGCAGGTCGATAAGCCGAATGTCCATCGCTACGTCAACCTGCCATGCAACTTCGCTCGCCCTCCGGAATCGCTGCGCCGCGCATCGAGGACCTGATTGCCCGGCGTGATCTGTCCGCCGTATTCCAGCCGATCATCGACTTCGAGGACGGCGCGATTCTCGGCTACGAAGGCCTGATTCGCGGGCCGGCCGGCACATCGCTCGAGACGCCATTCGCGCTCTTCTCGCAAGCGCTCGTGGAAGGCTGCACGATCGAACTCGAACAGGCCGCCGCGCGCGCCTGTATCGACGCGTTTGCGAGACTCGGCTACGACGGCAAGCTGTTCCTGAACTTCAGCGCAGGCGCGCTCCGGCGTCTGGCCGCCGTACCCGACGACACACTCGCGCTGCTGCGCCATCGCGGCGTCGATCCACAGCGCATCGTGGTCGAGTTGACGGAGCAGAGCATGATCCCCGACGTCGGGAGTTTCCTGCCGGTGATCGCTTCGTTACGCACGGCAGGCGCGCAGTTCGCACTCGACGATTACGGCACCGCGAACGCGAGCATGAATCTGTGGGTGCGACTCCAACCGGACGTCGTGAAAATCGACCGCTTCTTCATTCACGACATCGCGTGCGATCCCCTGAAGTTCGAGGCCGTTCGCGCAATGCAGCACTTCGCGAGCGCAAGCGGCGCGCGCCTCGTCGCCGAAGGCATCGAGAACGAGGCGGATCTGATCGTCGTGCGCGACATGGGAATCGGCTGCGGGCAAGGCTTTTTCTTTGGCCGTCCGCATGCGCAGCCGGCAAGCAAAGTCACTGACGACGCCCGCGACGCCTTGCGCGCAGGCCACATCGCCGTGTTTCCCGAGGCGACCCGCACGCTCGGCGGCGCGTCGCCGTCGGGCGGCATGGCTTCGGAGAAGATGCTCGTGCACGCGCCCGCGTTGCCGCGCCAGGCAACCAATAACGACGTGCTGGAACTCTTCAACCGTCTGCCCGATCTGCACGCGGTCGCCGTGGTCGAGCATGACGAACCGGTTGCGCTGATCAACCGCCGCAGCTTCATGGACCGTTACGCGTTGCCGTATCACCGCGAATTGTTCGGCAAGCGGCCATGTCTGCTATTCGCGAACGCCTCGCCCGTGGTGATAGAGAAATCGATGACCGTCGAGCAGATGGCCAAGCTCCTCGCAAGCGACGATCAGCGCTATCTCGCCGATGGCTTCGTCATCACCGAAAACGGCAAGTACGCGGGACTCGGCACTGGCGAGAACCTCGTGCGCGCGGTAACCGAGGTGCGCATCGAAGCGGCGCGTTACGCTAACCCGCTGACGTTCCTGCCGGGCAACATCCCGATCAGTTCGCACATCGCGCGGCTCGTCGGCAATCACGCCGGCTTCTATGCCTGCTACGTGGACCTGAACCACTTCAAGCCATTCAACGATCAGTACGGCTACTGGCAAGGCGACGAAGTCCTGAAGTTCGCCGCTGCGGTGCTCGCCGACGTCTGCGATCCGACGCGCGACTTTCTCGGTCACGTGGGCGGCGACGACTTCCTTATCCTGTTCCAGAGCGACGACTGGCGCGAGCGCGTGCTGCGCGCGATTCACGTGTTCAACGAGGGCGCGCAGCGCTTCTACGCGCCAACGGACCGTCTGGCCGGCGGCATTCACGGCGAAGACCGGCGCGGCAACCCGACCTTCTTCGGCTTCGTCACGATGGCCATTGGTTGCGTGCGCGTGGAGCCGGAGCCGGCTGGCGGCGCGTCGCTCTATAACAGCGAGGAAATCGCCACGGTCGCGGCGCTGGCCAAGCGGCGCGCGAAGCTCGAACCAAGCGGATTCGTGCTGATCGACGCCGAAGAAAGCGTGGCCTTGTTGCGTGGGCAGTCAGAAGCCGCGGCGACGTCCGCCGATTGACGACGTTGCGCCGGCCGTTTTGAAACACCGCATTCCGAAGCTCGGCTAACGCCATTGCGCACGCTCGGGACACACCGGGTCGCGCGAAAAGTGCACGTGTTTAGCAATTTTACTAAACAAAAAAATATAAAAAATACCAACAACTACGGGTATTTACGGGTGCTATTGCCGACCCTACAAAGCTGTTTGACGGCCGTTTTACTATACAATCGCCCGGACCCAAACATGTGCGGCCGCTCTGTCACGGCCGCCTGCTTCGATGGCGATAACCATCCGCGACGTCGCGCGTGCGGCCAGCGTGTCGATCGGCACCGTCTCACGCGCACTGAAAAACCAGCCGGGCCTGTCCGAGGCCACACGCGTGCGCGTGGTCGAGGCCGCGCGCGAACTGGGCTATGACGCGGGCCAATTGCGTCCGCGCATCCGCCGTCTAACGTTTCTGCTGCACCGCCAGCACAACAACTTCGCCGTCAGCCCATTCTTTTCGCACGTCTTGCATGGCGTGGAAGACGCCTGCCGGGAGCGCGGAATCGTGCCGTCGGTGCTGACCGCCGGGCCCACCGAAGACGTCATCCAGCAGATGCGCCTGCATGCGCCCGACGCCGTAGCGATTGCCGGCTTCGTCGAACCGGAGACGCTTGCCACGCTCGTCGCGATGCAGCGTCCGCTCGTGCTGATCGATCTTTGGGCGCCCGGTTTGCGTTCGGTGAATCTCGACAACGCGGCCGGCGCCGCGCTTGCGATGCGGCATCTGTTCGAACAGGGGCGCAAGCGGGTGGCGTTCATCGGCGGATCGCTCGCGCACTTCAGCATTGCGCAGCGCGCGCTCGGTTATCGGCGTGCCTTTTTTGAAGCGGGACTTCTCTTCGACCCGTCGCTCGAAGTCACGATCGACGCCGGACTCGATCCCGACAGCGGTGCGGCCCGGGCGATGCAGCAACTTCTCGATGCGCCCGGCCCACGCCCCGACGCCGTGTTCGCCTACAACGACGCTGCCGCGCTCGCGGCGCTGCGCGCCTGTTTCGCGCGCGGCGTGCGCGTGCCGGAGGACATCGCCATTATCGGCTTCGACGACATTCCCGCCGCCGCTCACGCCACGCCGCCGCTGTCCACCATTGCGGTCGACAAGGAAGCGCTCGGCCGCCGCGGCGTGGAATTGCTGCTCGAAGACGCGCCGGCCGAAACAGAAGTCCGCGTGCCCGTTCATCTCATTGCCCGTGCCAGTACTTTGGTGAAAACGCCATGACGCTATCCGCTACGCCTCCTTCCGCCAACGGCGCGCCTGCCGTGCCGGCCGTCGCCAGCTTTCGCAGCCGCGAGTTTCTGCTCTCCCATGTCGAGGACACGCTGCGCTTTTACGCGCCCAATGTGTTCGATCCGAGCGGCGGCTTTTTCCATTTCTTCCGCGACGACGGTTCCGTCTACGACAAAACCACGCGGCATCTGGTGAGCAGCTGCCGCTACGTCTTCAACTACGCGATGGCGTATCGGCAGTTCGGCGACCCGAAGCATCTGGAATACGCGCGCCACGGCCTGCAATTTCTGCGCGACGCGCATTGGGACGGGCAGCACGAAGGTTACGACTGGGAAATCGAATGGAGCGACGGCAGGAAGCGCACGCTCGACGCCACGCGCCACTGCTATGGCCTCGCGTTCGTGCTGCTCGCGTACTCGCATGCGGCGATGGCCGGCATCGAGGAAGCCAAGCCGATGATCGGCGCGACGTTCGAGTTGATGGAGCATCGCTTCTGGGACGCCGCCGCCGGTCTCTACGCCGACGAGGCATCGCCCGAATGGCGCGTGAGTTCGTATCGCGGGCAAAACGCGAACATGCACACCACCGAGGCCTTGCTCGCCGCGCACGAAGCGACCGGCCACCTCGTGTATCTGGACCGCGCCGAGCGCGTGGCGTCGAACATCACGCTGCGTCAGGCAAAGCTGTCGCAAGGGCTCGTGTGGGAGCACTTTCACGCGGACTGGTCGGTCGACTGGCATTACAACGAGGAAGACAGCTCGAACATTTTCCGTCCGTGGGGTTTCCAGCCCGGGCATCAAACGGAATGGGCGAAGCTGCTGCTGATTCTGGAGCGCTATCGTCCGCTGCCCTGGCTTTTGCCGCGCGCAATCGAACTGTTCGACGCCGCGATGACGCACGCATGGGACGAAGACCATGGCGGCCTGTATTACGGCTTCGGCCCTGACGGCACCGTGTGCGACCACGACAAGTACTTCTGGGTGCAGGCGGAAACTTTCGCGACCGCCGCGCTGCTCGGCAAGCGCACCGGCAACGAGCGCTTCTGGGACTGGTACGACGAGATCTGGCGCTATAGCTGGGCGCACTTCGTCGATCACAAATACGGCGCGTGGTATCGCATCCTCACCTGCGACAACCGCAAGTACAGCGACGAAAAGAGTCCGGCCGGCAAGACCGACTATCACACCATGGGCGCATGCTACGAGGTGCTGACGCATGCGCTGGCCGACGGCTCAACCGCCGCGGCCGTCTCCACGGAGCACGCAAAATGAGCCACGTGTCCAACGAACTGCCCGTCTTCGTTTCGGCGGGCGATATCCTCACCGATCTCGTGCGCACGGGCGCCTCGCAATGGCTATCGCGTCCGGGCGGCGCAGGCTGGAACGTGGCGCGTTGCGTCGCGCGGCTCGGCTTGCCGACCGCCTGCGCGGGCTCGCTCGGCGTCGACAATTTCTCCGACGAACTGTGGGACGCGAGCGTCGCGGCAGGGCTCGACATGCGCTTCATGCAGCGCGTGGAGCGCCCGCCTTTGCTCGCGATCGTTCATCGCACGCATCCGCCTGCTTACTTTTTCATGGGCGAGAACGGCGCCGATCTCGCCTTCAATCCCGCGCATTTGCCGGCAGGCTGGATGCAGCAGGTGAAGTGGGCGCACTTCGGCTGCATCAGTCTCGTGCGGCAACCGCTCGGCGACACGCTCGCCGCGTTGGCCGCCGGACTGCGCTCGCGCGGCGTAAAGATCAGTTTCGACCCGAACTACCGGAATCTGATGGAGCACGGGTACGAGCCCACGCTACGCAAAATGGCTGCGCTCGCAGACCTCATCAAGGTATCGGACGAAGACCTGCGCCTGCTCTTCAAGACCGACGACGAAGCGCATGCGCTTGCCCAGTTGCGCGCGATGAATCCGGCCGCCACCGTACTCGTCACCCGTGGACCGGAAACGGCTCTGCTGATCGACGGCGCGGCGACTTTCGAGGCGCGACCGCCGCGCGTCGAGGTGGTGGATACGGTCGGCGCCGGCGATGCGTCCATCGGCGGCTTGCTGTTCAGTCTGATGACCGCTTCGCAGCGCGCGTGGCCGGAGCATCTGGCGTTCGCATTGGCGGCGGGCGCGGCAGCCTGCCGGCACGCGGGCGCGCATGCGCCGTCGCTCGATGAGGTCGTCGCGCTGCTGTAACGCGCGGGCGTTATCTTTCCGGTTGGACAGGCGCGCGTCGTCGCGAGGCGCCGCGCCATGGGGCTTCAGCCGAAGCGCCATTGCCGTGCTAGGATGAAATCACCGGAACCTTTGGAACAAGGAGCGACGCCATGGAGGACATCACCTACACCAAAGGCATCTACACGGCCACTGCAACGGTGAGAGAGGTCGGCGCAGACACCTGGCAGGGCGTAGTCACACTCGCGCGCGACGAAGGCGAGGCGAGCCAGGACCAGGAAACCACGGTCTATGAAGTCGAAGCTACCTCGTCCACACCGGGCGAGGCGCTGGAAGAAGCGAAGGCGCTCGCTCATCGCATACTCGGGGAAATCGAACTCTAGGCAGACCGGCGCGGCGCATCTTGCGGCGCGCCACCTGAACGCAATGGTCGGAGGCGATCATGGTTGAGCAGCTCTTCCTCTACGGCGTGTACTCGATTCACGTCCGCCCAATCGAACTCAGCGGCGCGCGCTGGGACTCGGAATACGAAATCAGGCATCGGGAGAAAGCGGTCAAACCGTGGACGACCATCGGCGGCGACAACGGTTACGCCGACGAAGCGCAAGCCATCGCTGCGGCACACCAGCAAGCCGTCGACGACATCGAGCACGGCGCAGGCATTCCGAAGCCGCGAGCATTTCCTTAAAGCAGAGCGCAGGTCGTCCGTGCCGGCGTTAGCGCTTGCGTCACCGCTAGCAGGCATCGCACACAGCATTTGAACTCGGCATTCACGCGATTCCAGATGCTGCGGAAGCGCCCCGCCGCACCGCCACGGCGTAGAAAACGCACGCCTTGGTTCGCTCCAGTTCGACGCGCTGAAGATGGCGCTCGGCGAGCGAGGCCGCGTGCTACGCTTGCGCCGTTTTCATCTCCACGAGTACGCGATGGCTACTGAACCGTCGGACCGTTTTGCCCGCATCGGACGCGAGAAAGTCAGCGCAGAAAATGGCCCTTCGCGCGGCAGCCGCGAACTGCGCCTGGACGACCGCGTGGTGATCGCGCACGGCATGCCGACGCGTTTCTGGCAGGATCTTTATCACCGCGCGCTGGTGGTGCGCTGGCCGATGTTTTTCGTCAGCCTCGCGGTGATCTTCCTGTTGCTGAACACCACATTCGCCGCGCTCTATATGCTCGGCAACGCGTCTATTGCCAACCAGTATCCGCCGGGCTTCGGCGGCGCGTTTTTCTTCAGCGTCGAAACGCTGGCCACGGTCGGTTATGGCGACATGCATCCGCAAACGGTGTACGCGCACTGGATCGCGACGCTTGAAATCTTCGTGGGTATGTCGAGCATTGCGTTAGCAACGGGTCTGATTTTCGCGCGCTTTTCGCGTCCGCACGCGAAGATCATGTTCGCCCGCTACGCGATCATCCGGCCGCTCGACGGTCACATGACCTTGATGGTCCGCTCGGCCAACGGGCGCCAGAACGTGATCGCCGAAGCACATGCACGGCTGCGCATTATGCGTCGCGAAACGACTCCAGAAGGTTATACGCTGCGCAAGCTTTACGACCTCACACTCGTGCGCGACCAGCATCCGGTCTTCAAGCTCGGCTGGAGCATCATGCATGTGATCGACGAAACAAGTCCGCTTTTCGGCGAGACCGCCGAGACGCTAAAAGCAAGCGACACGTCGCTGCTGCTCACGCTTGAAGGCGTCGACGAATCGACGTCGCAGACCATGCAGGCACGCCACATGTGGACATGCGACCAGATCTACTGGCAGCACCGTTTTGTCGACATCATGAGTGAACGGGACGGCGTGAGCCATATCGACTATTCGCATTTTGACGAGATCGTGCCGCTGGAAGAGGCGCCTGTTGCTACAAGTGTTCGTTCATAAAAACAGCGTATCTGTTAAAAATATAAAAACCGAAAAAGAGATAAGCATTTCGGAATCCTTTCGCTAGATTTTCAGGTTCATACTGTCTATGCTGCGCGGCTTCGTTGCCCAAGAACGCCGCCATGCAGCATCGCCGTAAAGTCACTTTCGCCGCCGCTTCACTCGCTCTCTACGGGCTGCCGTCGTTCGCCCAAAGCAACGCATCGCTGATCAACGTCCTGCCGGGCAACGACACGCAGCGCGCACAACAGCAACGGCTTGAAGCCAATGCGACGAATGGCTCGCTCGGCAACGCGCTGAACGAGGACGCGCCGCGCGCGACGAGCGTCGATCTCGCGCATCTGCCGGTGCAGTCTCCTTGCTTCGAAATCGACAAAATCCGGATTACGAACAATCCGCTCGATTCGCTCGACCGTCTCGTCGAGCCGGTCAAGGGTCAGTGTGTCGGCGCGGACGGTCTGAAGATCGTGCAGGACAGCGTCGCCAATAAACTGATCGGCTATGGCTATGTGACCACGCGTGTCGCCGTGCCCGAGCAATCGCTCGCCTCCGGCACGCTTCAGCTCGACGTCGTGCCGGGCCGCGTCGGCGCGATACGCAGCGAGGGCGAAGCGATCGGCGACATCGCGCGTGCGTTGCCGTCCAGCGAGGGTACGCTCCTGAACCAGCGCGCGATCGACCAGGCGCTGGAAAACATCCGGCGTCTGCCATCGCAGGCGGATGCGCGATTCGACATCGCGCCGGGCATTGGCGCCGGCGAATCGGACCTCGTACTGCACGCCGGCACCGGGCGACGCTGGCGCATCGCGGCTGGCTACGACAATGCGGGCCAGACTGCCACCGGCAAGAACGAGCTGTTCGGCGCGCTGACTGTCGACTCGCCCTTCTATCAATACGACCAGTTGCAGGTATCGGGTCTCACCAACGCCGACCGTGGCGCACCCGGCAAGGGAGAAAACCAGGCCGCCGCGTCGTACAGCGTGCCTTTCGGCTACGCGATGCTCACGATTGACGCTTATCGCGCGAGTTATCTGCAAACACAGGCGTTCGCCTCCGGCGCCGCGCAATTCACGGGCGAGCAGAAAGGCGCGGGCATCAAACTGTCAGGCGTCGTGCAGCGCGGCGCGAAGTCCCGCACGGAATTGCGCGCGCGCTTTTACCGCGCGTTCAATCATCACTATGTGAACAACACGTGGATCGACGTGCAGGACCGCGACGTATACGGCTACGAAGTCGGCGCGTCGCATCGTCATTACATCGGGCGCGCGCAGATAGACGCGTCGGTCGGCTGGCGCGACACGCTGCCGGGCATCTCGCGTCAGCCGGGTTACGTACTCGGCGACAGCGCGTTCAACGGCCGCGAGCAAATCGTCACCGCGTCGCTCAACGTGCTTGCGCCGTTTCGGGTCGGCAATCAACCGTTCTCGTACCAGTTCGGCTGGACCAGGCAGAACGCGCGCACCCGGGTTACCGCCCCTGACTACTTTACGATCGGTACCCGCTATTCGGTACGGGGCTTCGACCAGCAGGCAACGCTCGCGGCCGAAAACGGCTGGACCGTATCGAACGAACTCGACTGGTACGCGCCGACGTCCTACGGCGTGCAAGCCTTATACGCGGGGCTCGACGCCGGACGCGTACAAGGGCCGACGACGCGATACCTGGCGGGTGACACCCTGGTAGGAATGGCGGTGGGCGCGAGAGGCAGCCTTGCGCCGAAGAATCGCCTGTCGGCGGGCGTCAACTACGACGTCTCCGTCGGCTGGCCACTCTACAAGCCGAAGGCTTTTCCGAGCGGATCGCCCACCGTACTCGTACAAATCAGCGCGCTGATCTGAACGAGGCTTCCTATTTGTTAGTTGTACTTTTGTTAATGTAGAGGAAACAACAATGCAGAAAATTCACCCTCGTCTGATGGACGGCAACAACCGGAACTTGTGGTTCGCCGCACGCGCCAGCGCGTTCGCGGCGTTGTGCACATTCGGCATGCAACCGCTCGTCGCGAGCGCGCAAGCCAATCTCGCCATAACCGTCGACTCGAGCGCCGCGTCGCGCCCGACTTTCGGCACGTCCGGCAACGGCACGCAGGTCGTCAACATCGTCGCGCCCAATGCGGCCGGCGTGTCGAACAACCGCTTCGCGCAGTACAACGTCGGAACCGGCGGCGTGATCATCAATAACGCGACGCAAGCCGCGCAGACGCAGATCGGCGGCGCGGTACAGGCCAACGCCGCGCTCGGTCAGAAAGGCGCGAGCGTCGTCCTGATGCAGGTCACATCCGGCTCGCCGACGCAACTGCTCGGCACGACCGAAGTCGCCGGCAAGGGCGCCAACCTCGTGATCGCGAACCCGGCCGGCATCACCTGCTCGGGCTGCGGCTTCCTCAACGCGCCGCGGGTCACGCTTGCGACCGGCACGCCGACGCTGAAAGACGACGGCTCGCTGGGCACGCTCGACGTCAAGCAGGGCACCATTGCCGTCGACGGCAATGGCCTGAGCGGGTCGGCAAGCGCGGTCGATTTGATTGCACGCGCGATGACCATCAACGGCAAGGTGCAAGGCAAGACGATCGACGCAATTGCAGGCGCGAACCGCGTCGACTACGCGTCCAAATCGGCAGCCGCGCAGGGGGGCACGGGCGCCGCGCCGCAAGTGGCAATCGACGTGCAATCGCTCGGCAGCATGTATAGCGACGGCGCCGTGCGTCTGATCGGCACCGAAGCGAGTGTCGGCGTGCGCGACAACGGCGCGCTGAACTCGCTGACCGGCAGCGTGAGCGTGGGGGCCAATGGCGACGTGACGATCGGCGCGCCCGCCAGTATCAAGGCGGCAACCGACGTCAACGTGAACGGCGCGAATCTGACGAACAACGGCTCGATCGCAGCTGCGCGCACGCTCAATGCTTCGGCGATGCAGGCGCTGACCAACAGCGGCACGTTGACGGCCGACAGCATGTCGGTGAACGCGCGCGGCACGCTATCGAACACCGGCAAGATCTCGGGAGCAGGCGTGCGTCTGGGCGGCGATCAGTCGCTCGTCAACACCGGCACCGTAGAAGCCACGCAAGACGCAACGCTCGCCGGCGACCGCCTGACACTTTCGGGCGGCAGTGTGAAAGGCGACACGGTGACGCTGCAAGGCGGCACGGTCATGAATCAGGGCATCACGGTGAGCGCCGCGAAGTCTCTCAACGTGAGCGCGACCCGCTTTGACAACACCGGCACGCTGACTTCCACGGGCGCGGTCAGCGTCAACGCGTCAGACACGTTCACGAACCAGGCGAACGGCAAGCTGACCGGCCAGACGGTGCAGTTCGGCGGCGTGAACGCGACGAACGCCGGCTCGGTCACGGCAACGCAATCCATCAACGGCAACGCCATGCAGACGCTCGACAATCAGGGCACGCTCAGCGCCGAGCGCGTCAGCCTGACCACGCGCGGCACGTTGTCGAACAGCGGCAAGATTGCGGGCAGCGGCGTGAGCATGAACGCGGACCAGTCGCTGACCAATAAGGGCATCGTCGAGGCGTCGATGGAAGGAATGCTCGCGGGCAACCAGGTAACGCTCTCAGGCGGCAGCGTAAGCGGCGGCACGGTGACGCTGCAAGGCGGCACCATCGCCAACCAGGGCACGACTGTGAGCGCCGGCCAGTTGCTCAATATCAACGCGACTCGCGTGGATAACTCGGGCACGCTGAGTTCCGGAGGCGACACGCGCGTTAATGCCATGGACACGTTCGCGAACGCGAACGGCACGTTGAGCGCGCAGAACACGCTGCATGTCGGCGCAGGCACGCTGGACAATCGGAGCGCCAGTTTCAACGCCGGACAGATGCTCGAGGTCAGCGCACAACAGGTGCTGAACGGCAACGGCCGCATGAAGTCGGCGGGCGCTGCGCGCTTTCAGTCGGGTTCGCTGGACAACACCGGCGGCACGATCTCGGCGCAGCGCGAGGCGCTCATCAACGTCGATGGGAAACTGACGAACGACAACGGTTCGATCACGTCGAGCACCACGCTGAGCGGCACGGCAGGCTCCCTGTCGAACGTCGGCGGTACGATTTCGGCACCGGTCTCGGCAGACATTCGCGTTGCGGGCGGCGGCAACAACGGTGGCTACGTGCCGCCGGTCGAGCCGACGCCGCAGCCGCAGCCGCAACCGCAACCGTCGAGCTTCGTTCCGCCTCCGGGCTACGTGCGCATCTCGGTGGACTCGCCGGACCTACGCAAGTACAACGGCTTCTACGGCCCGGACGGCTACTTCTACGCGTTCGTCAACAATCCGGTCTAAGCGGCGCATCTGACTGGGCGTCGCCATGCGCTAACAAAGGCACGAGCGATTAACTCACGGGCGGCGGTATGCAGCAATGCGTGCCGCCGCCCGATATGTTCCGACACTCCCGTCAAAACATGCATCAGCGTATCTGCCTCGATGCATGCAGCACACCGTCCGACGCACCAGGGCATACCCGAATCCTCCGTTCGCGTGGCATATCTATCTCAAAAGAGGCTTAAAACCGGGCGCTCCTCGCGCTCATTCGCCGGCGTCAAAGCAAAGTAGAAAAAATCCACTCCGATTGGCGCTAAAAAATAGAGTCTCTTTCGCTGCGGCCCCCACGTCTGCCCGAGGACGCGCGCCGAAGATACAAACAGCATCCATCACGTATGGGATTGGAGACTCACCTATGACCGCTCGCCTGCCCATCGACGGCACGCCCGCTCTTTCCGACTACAAGCTGTCCGACAATCTCACTGCGACGCGCGGCCGGATTTTCCTGACCGGCACCCAGGCGCTGGTGCGCCTCGCGCTGATGCAACGCTCGCTCGACCGCGCGCGCGGCATGAACACCGCGGGCTTCATCAGCGGCTATCGGGGCTCGCCGCTCGGCATGGTCGATCAGCAATTGTGGAAAGCGAAGAAACTGCTCAGCGCGAGCGATATTCGCTTCCTGCCCGCCATCAATGAAGAACTCGGCGGCACCGCCGTGCTCGGCACGCAGCGCGTGGAAGCGGACCCGGAGCGCACCGTCGAAGGCGTGTTCGCCATGTGGTACGGCAAGGGCCCCGGCGTGGATCGCGCGGGCGACGCGCTGAAGCATGGCAACGCGTACGGCTCGTCGCCGCACGGCGGCGTATTGGTGGTAGCCGGCGACGATCACGGCTGCGTGTCTTCGTCGATGCCGCATCAAAGCGACTTTGCGATGATGGCGTGGCACATGCCGGTCGTGAATCCGTCGAACATTGCGGACATGCTCGAATTCGGGCTGTACGGCTGGGCGCTGTCGCGGTTTTCGGGCGCGTGGGTCGGCTACAAGGCGATCTCCGAAACAGTCGAATCCGGCTCGACAGTCGATCTGGATGCGCTGCGGACCGACTGGAGCGCGCCGGAGGATTTCGAAGCACCCTCGGGCGGCCTGCACAATCGCTGGCCCGATTTGCCGAGCCTCACCATCGAATCGCGCATGCACGCGAAGCTCGACGCCGTGCGTCACTTTGCTAAAACCAACAGCATCGACAAATGGGTCGCGCCGAGCCCGCATGCGAACGTGGGCATCGTCACATGCGGCAAGGCGCATCTGGATCTGATGGAAACGTTGCGCCGCCTCGACCTGACCGTCGCCGATCTCGACGCGGCCGGTGTGCGCATCTACAAAGTCGGCCTGTCGTTCCCGCTGGAAATGACGCGCATCGACACGTTCGTCGAAGGTCTTTCCGAAGTGCTCGTGATCGAGGAGAAGGGCCCCGTCATCGAGCAGCAGATCAAGGACTATCTGTACAACCGCACGCAAGGCGCGCGGCCGGCCGTGATCGGCAAGCAGGCGCAAGACGGCAGCATGCTGCTCTCGTCGCTCGGCGAATTGCGGCCTTCGCGCATCTTGCCCGTGTTCGCCAACTGGCTCGCGAAGCACAAGCCCGCATTGGATCGCCGCGAACGTGTGGTCGATCTGGTCGCGCCGCAGATTCTCTCCAACGCCGCGGACAGCGTGAAGCGCACGCCGTATTTCTGCTCGGGCTGTCCGCACAACACGTCGACGAAAGTACCCGAAGGCTCGATTGCGCACGCAGGCATTGGCTGTCACTTCATGGCTTCGTGGATGGAGCGCGACACGACCGGCCTCATTCAGATGGGCGGAGAAGGCGTGGACTGGGCGTCGCATTCGATGTTCACGAAGACGCGCCACGTCTTCCAGAATCTCGGCGACGGTACGTACTTTCACTCCGGTATTCTCGCGATCCGTCAGGCGGTCGCGGCGAAAGCCACCATCACGTACAAGATTCTCTACAACGACGCCGTCGCGATGACGGGCGGCCAGCCCGTGGACGGCAGCATCTCCGTGCCGCAGATCGCGCGTCAGGTGGAAGCGGAAGGCGTATCGCGCTTCGTGGTGGTCAGCGACGAACCGGAGAAATACGACGGCCATCACGATCTTTTCCCGAAGGGCACGACGTTCCATCACCGTAGCGAAATGGACACCGTGCAGCGCGAGTTGCGCGACACCGACGGCGTGACCGTGCTGATCTACGACCAGACGTGCGCCGCAGAAAAACGGCGTCGCCGCAAAAAGGGCGAATTTCCCGATCCCGACAAGCGCCTTTTCATCAACGAAGAGGTCTGCGAAGGCTGCGGCGATTGCGGCGTGCAGTCCAATTGCCTGTCGGTTGAACCAGTGGAAACAGCATTGGGGCGCAAGCGCCGCATCGATCAATCGTCGTGCAATAAAGACTACTCGTGCGTGAACGGTTTTTGCCCGAGCTTCGTGACTGTCGAAGGCGGCAAGCTGAAAAAAGCCGCGGGCGCCGCGTTCGATCCGCAAGCATTGGCTGAACGCATCAACGCGTTGCGGCTGCCTGCGACGCAGCTCGATGCCGCACCGTACGACATCCTGGTGACGGGCGTCGGCGGCACGGGCGTCGTGACGGTCGGCGCATTGATCAGCATGGCTGCGCATCTGGAAGGCAAGAGCGCGTCGGTGCTCGACTTCATGGGCTTTGCGCAAAAGGGCGGCTCGGTGTTGTCGTTCGTGCGCTTTGCCGCGCGCGACGAGTGGCTCAACCAGGTTCGCATCGACACGCAGCAAGCGGACGTGCTGCTCGCCTGCGACATGGTGGTCGGCGCGAGCGCCGATGCATTGCAGACGGTGCGTCATGGCCGCACGCGCATCGTCGTCAACACGCATGCCATTCCGAACGCGACGTTCGTGCAGAACCCGGACGCCACGCTGCATGCCGACGCGTTGATCGACAAGATGCGCCATGCAGCCGGCGCCCAGCGCATGTCGACTTGCGACGCGCAGGCGCTCGCCACGCGTTTTCTCGGCGACACCATCGGCGCTAACATTCTGATGCTCGGTTATGCGTGGCAGCTTGGTCTCGTGCCCGTGTCGTTCGGCGCGTTGATGCGCGCAATCGAACTGAACAACGTAGCCGTGCAGATGAATCAGCTGGCGTTTTCCATCGGCCGGCTTGCTGCAGAAGACCCGGCCGCGCTCGAATCGCTGTGGCAGGCGCGGCACGCCGCGAAGCAGACGGTGCGCGTGGATACGCTCGACGAACTGATTGCGCATCGCGAAGGCCGTCTGCAAATTTATGGCGGCGCAAGCTATGTGAAGCGCTATCGTGCGCTGGTCGATGCTGCGCGTCGCGCGGAAAGCGCGGTCGACGCAAACAGCGAACGCGTGACGCGTGCGGTTGCTACGACGTTCTATCGTCTGCTGGCGGTGAAAGACGAATACGAAGTTGCGCGCCTGCATACCGATGCCGCGTTCCGCGAAGCACTCGAGGCGCAATTCGAAGGCGTGGCCGGCAAGGACTTCGGCATCAAGTTCAATCTCGCGCCGCCCGCACTCACGCGCGCCCAACCCGGTGCAAATCCGACGAAGAAAACCTTCGGCCAATGGATGTGGCCGGTGCTCGGCGTACTTGCCAAGGTGCGCGGCCTTCGCGGCACGATGCTCGACCCGTTTGGCCGCACGCTCGAGCGCAAAATGGAGCACGAACTCGCGGACGACTACGAAACCACGTTGCAGCGAGCGCTCGCCAAGCTTAACGCCGACAATCTCGACGACGTCGCGAAGCTCGCCGATCTGCATGCCCGTGTGCGCGGTTATGGCCACGTGAAGCTCGCGAATCTCGCGGGCGTGAAGCGGGGCGAGCGGGATCTCGCCGCGCGTCTGCAGATCGAAGCGGCGACGGGAGCGTCGGTTAAAAAATCGCTGGAGGAAGTGAAAGGCGCCGGGCAGTTGCGCGGCATTCCCGTGGTAGTGGCGAAGTAAGCGCTACGAGGCACCGGCCTTGCCGACGCCTACAACAAAGCCGCTCGTGCACATGCACGCAGCGGCTTTTTTTCTGCCTGGCGATTCAGCCCGCGCGCTAGCTTTTCGCTTGGGCATCCAGCAATGCCCTCACCTGCGCGACCTTTTCGCTATCGACCGGGGCGAGCCCGCTACCCCCGATGCGGACGCCCGACCCGAAGTGCACCGCTTCGACTCGCGTCCTGCTCACGAAGCCCGCAACTGCATCGACAGTCAAACCCGCGCCTGCCAGCATCGTGCAGCGCGACCCCGCCGCCTGGCGCGCCAGTTCGCGAATCGTCGCTTCGGCATCGAGCACCGAGGGCTTGCCGCCCGAGGTCAGCACATTCGTCACCGCATCGAAACCGAGCAGCACGTCTAGCGCTTTTTGCTGATCGCGAGCTTCGTCGAACGCACGATGGAAGGTGATGGCAAGATCACCGGCGGCGTCGATCGCACGCGCAAGTTGTTCACGGTCGATCTCGCCGTTCGCGTTCAACATGCCGATCACCACACCGTTCGCGCCCGCCGCCTTCACCGCTTGCACATCGCGCAGCATCACCGCGAAGTCGTCGGCGTCGTAGACGAACGAACGGCTGTGAGGGCGCACGATCACGTTGACAGGAATGCTGACCGCATCGACCACCGCTTCGATCAGGCCGATGCTCGGCGTCAGTCCGCCCTCGCCCATCGCGGTCACGAGTTCGAGCCGGTCGGCGCCCGCTTGCGCGGCGAGACGTGCGTCGGCAACGGTAGTGGCAATGACTTCGAGTAGAACGGACATGAGCGCAGCCGGGTGTCGTTGAAAACGACATCATCGCAGAAGCGCTATTCGTCGATCCAGTCGATGTCGCCGCACAGCACGCAGGTCTGCGCCCCGACGCGCGTCGCCACTGACAACGTCACGCACGGCAACGCTTCGTTGATCGACAGATACGGACGCGTCACATGCACGCGCTCGGGCGAGTTGATTGCATCGCGAAAATACGGACGACGCAGCCAGTTCGCGCCTTGCGCATCGGCAAGCGGCAGGAAGCGCGTTTCGTGCGCCGCGCGATCGGCCCGCAGCACAACGTTGCGCCCCGCCTGGCGCCCTTTCGCGTCGAGCAAAAAGCAGCGCGCGGCGTGATCGAGCGCGAGAAAATTCCAGCACACTTCTTCGAGCGGCTCGCCGGCAGCAAGCCGCTCCGCCGCGCGTTCGAATGCGCGCAGATAGGGAGCGAGGCGGCTCGCGGTGCGGCGCTCGTGTGCTTCCGTCTGATCGCGGTAACGTTCGGTTAGCTCGCCGATGCAGGTCGCCGCGTGCGTTGCGTCGGCCGCCCCCGGGTTCGGGCGTCCAAAGAAAAACCCTTGAACGAAGTCGGCGTTGCAGGCAAGCGCCATTTGCGCCTCGTGTTCCGTTTCCACGCCTTCGACAAGCACGAGCTTGCCCGCTTCGTGCAGCAACGCGACGAGGCCCGGCAGAATCGTTCCCATGTCGGCCCGGTGCGCCGCGTGCGACAGCATGATGCGGTCGAGCTTCACAATGTCCGGATTCAATTGCCAGATGCGCTCGACGTTCGAATGTCCCGCGCCGAAATCGTCGAGTGCGATCAGGAAGCCCCGCTCGCGGAACTGGCGTACGGCATCCGCGAGGCGCTCCAGATCTTCAGCGCGCTGCTCGAGCACTTCGAGCACGATGCGCCTTGGAGACAAGCCGAGGCGCTTGAGCGTAGCCAGCAATGCAGCGGACAGATACGGATCGGTGAGCGCGCCCGGGTGGACGTTGAGGAACAGCCACTCGCGCTCGGCGCCTAGCACCTTGAAGTTTTCCAGATGCAGCGTCTGCGCGAGACGGTCCAGCTGCAACACATCGCCCACGCGCGCCGCCTCGCCGAACACGTCGAGCGGCGAAACCGGCCGGTCAAGCATGTCGTGCGCGCGCAGCAAGCCTTCATAGCCGACCGCCCGCATATGCGACAGACTGAAGATGGGTTGAAACACGCTCGTGAGCGTCAGCTCGCCGTGCTGCACCGAGAAGCGCTCCAGGCCGGACGTCATTTCGACGTCGAAACCGTGGCGCGCGCTGGCCGTCCTTTCCTGTTGCGCAATCGTCATGCAATCCTCTCACGCGAGAGCCGGGCCGGTCGAACGCGGGTGCGAACAACCCACGGCGCCATTGCTCCAAAATGTGCGTCATCGATATGGCTTAAGCAAGCTCCATGCGCGCGTTCGCGCACATAGCCATGTAACTCGCGTGAAAGATTGCACCGGCGGCATCGCACGTGCGCCACGGCAGGGCGCGGACGCACCTTTAGCGTGCAGCGACGATTAGCTGATCTTGCGGAGCGCCAGGCAGCCCTGGTGGAGTCGCTAAGCACGTCACGCGGCGCAGCAACGCTGCGCAGGTCAAACTCACAAGCTAAACTCGCGATCTACGCTTGGCGCTCGCGCGGCGCTGCGCGGCGCACGCCGACGCGCCATATGCCGCTTGCGTGCCGGCCGTGCGAGGTGCGACGCGCCGGCGCACAAACCTTTGTCCGCCTCTCCGTTATCTTCCCAAGTCTCGTACCGATGGAAATTGTCTTCACCGTATTGATTCTTCTGCTTGCCGTGGCCGGGTCGGGTGTCGTGACCCGCCTCGCGCCATTGCCGTTGCCGCTGGTTCAGATCGCAATCGGCGCGATGCTCGCCTGGCCGAAGCTCGGATTGCACGTCACGTTCGATCCGGAAATCTTCATGATGCTGTTCATTCCGCCGCTGCTGTTCGCGGACGGTTGGCGCATTCCGAAGCGCGAATTTTTCATGGCGCGCCGCTCGATCCTGATGCTCGCGCTCGGCCTTGTGTTCATGACGGTGCTCGCCGTCGGCTACTTCGTGCATGCGCTGGTACCGTCGATGTCGCTGCCCGTCGCGTTCGCACTTGCCGCCGTGTTGTCGCCGACCGATGCGGTCGCACTCTCCGGCATCGCGGGCAAGGGCAAGATTCCAGGCAGGCTGATGCACATCCTGGAAGGTGAAGCGTTGATGAACGACGCCTCCGGCCTTGTCGCGCTGAAGTTCGCGATTGCCGCCGCGCTCACCGGAGTCTTTTCATTGCGCGACGCGTCGATCAGCTTCGTGATCATCGCGGCGGGCGGTCTCGCGACGGGCGCAGCGGTGAGCTGGCTGTTCAGCTTTATCGCGGTGCGCTTTCTGAATCTCGCCGAAGAAGGCGACCCTGCGCCCGGCGTCATCATGACGTTGCTGATTCCATTCGCCGCATACCTGGTCGCAGAACGTCTTGAGCTGTCGGGAATTCTCGCAGCGGTCGCGGCCGGCATGATGATGAACTACACGACGCTTGCGACGTCCGGGCCGGTGGCATCGCGAGTGCGCGCGAGCAGTACGTGGACCATGATCGAGTTCGTCTTCAACGGGATGGTGTTCATTCTGCTGGGGCTTCAGTTCCCGCACATTCTCGGACGCGCGCTGCTCGATGCGCATGAAACGAGCAACGCGCAAGTCGGGCTGCTGATCGGCTACATCGCGGCCGTTGCGGCGGCGCTCTACACGATGCGCTTTGTGTGGGTGTGGCTGCTGCGCTGGTTCGCGAGCCGCGGCGCGGCGCGCCAGGGCGTCGCGAACGCGGTGCCGGGATTGCGCACGGTGGGGGTCACGACAGTCGCGGGCGTGCGCGGCGCCGTGACATTGGCAGGCGTGTTGTCGCTGCCGGAGATGCTGCCGGACGGCGCACCGTTGCCTGGGCGTGACCTCGCGATATTCATCGCATCGGGCGTGATCCTGTTGTCGCTGGTCGTCGCTGTCTTCGCGTTACCGCTGCTATTGCGCGGATGGCGCCGCGGTAAAGACCCGCATGCAGCGGAAGAAACGCTTGCACGTGTGATGGCCGCGCAAGCTGCCATTCGTGCTGTTGACGACGTTCATGACAAGGAGTGCGCGAACCTCGACGAATCCGCCTCGGCATATGCGGCCGATGTCACCGCGCGCGTGATGGACATTTATCGTCGCAGACTCGCCGCACTTGGCGAGGAGCGGGAACCGCGCGAGATGGCACGGCGCGCCGATGCATTGGAATTTCGCATGAAGCTCTCGGCGATGCGCGCGGAGCGTCAGGTGCTCCTTAGCTTGCGCAGCAGTCAGGCCATCAACGACGAGACGTTCAACAAGCTCATGCGCGAAGTGGATCTATCGGAGACCGCGCTGACCGCGCGCAGGAAGTGAAGCCGGCTACTGCTCGAGTTGCGGCGGCGTCCCTCGCCTGAAGGTACGCGCGCCGCCACGAAAACCGTCAGGCCACCGGGCTTTGCGCAGGCTTCCTTCTGAGCAGCGCGTAGAGAATGATCGCGCCGAAAGTCGCAGTGCCGATGCCGCCAAGACCGAAGCCGCCAAGCTTCAGCGAGAAGTCGCCTGCGCCGAGTACCAACGTGACAGCTGCCACGATCAGATTGCGGTTGTCCGAGAAGTCGACTTTGTTGACGACCCAGATGCGCGCGCCCGTCACCGCGATAAGACCGAACACCACAATCGAAACGCCGCCGAGCACCGGACCCGGAATGGTCTGGATGACCGCGCCGAACTTCGGCGAAAAGCCCAGCACCAGCGCAATCAGCGCGGCAATGACGAACACCAGCGTCGAATAGATTTTGGTCACCGCCATGACGCCGATGTTTTCAGCGTACGTCGTCACGCCCGTGCCGCCGGCGAAACCCGAGACGACTGTCGCGAGCCCGTCGCCGAGAAATGCGCGGCCGATATAGCGGTCGAGGTTCTGCCCCGTCATTGCACTTACCGCCTTGATATGGCCAAGGTTTTCAGCGACGAGAATCACCGCGATCGGCGCGAGCAACGTCATGGCCCGCATGTCGAACACAGGCGCCGTGAAGTGCGGCATACCGAACCACGCAGCGTTGGCCACGGTCGAAAAGTCGATGGGCTTGCCCATGCCGAGGCCGTTCGTCACGATTGCGTAAATCACATACGCCATCAGCAAGCCGACCAGAATCAGCAGACGCTGCAGCATGCCGCGCCCAAACACGGCAACGGCGCCGACGCACAGCACGGTGACCAACGCCATCCACGAATCGAAGTTGCTGCCGCTCACGCCGCGCACCGCGATAGGTGCGAGATTCAGACCGATCACGCAGACGATCGCACCGGTCACGACCGGCGGCATCAGCGTTTCGATCCAGCGCGTGCCGACCGCCGACACGATCAGCCCGAAGATCGCGTACACCACGCCGCACGCGATGATGCCGCCTAGCGCGAGCGGAATGTTCATATTCGGCCCGTGGCCACCGTAGCCCGTTACTGCGATCACGAGACCGATGAACGCGAAGCTCGAGCCCAGATAGCTCGGTACGCGGCCTCCGACCAGCACGAAGAACAACAGCGTGCCGATGCCCGACATGAAGATGCAGAGGTTCGGATCGAAGCCCATCAGCAACGGCGCGAGCACCGTCGAGCCGAACATGGCGACGACGTGCTGAATGCCCATCGCGAACATCTGCGGCCACGCGAGGCGCTCGTCGGTGCCGACGATGCGCCCCTCGACGGCGTCTGGCTGTGCGCGCCAGCGGGGGAAATAGGAATCGGCCATCGCGTGGGTTCTCCTCTAGTCGGCGTTTTTGATGACAACGGCGCAAAAAACAAACGCCGTGCGGGAATTACGCGCGAGTGTACGGAGTGCCATTGGAGGTGGCAAGCGTGAACAATACGGCGTGCAGTCGGTTGAAACGGCACGTCGCGCGATGACGTGAATCCGGTCAGCCCCGCGTCGCTTCGAGCGAAAACACAGTCACCGCTTGCTGCAACTGTCTCGCCTGATCCGCCATCGACGAGGCCGCCGCCGCAGCCTGCTCGACGAGCGCGGCGTTCTGCTGGGTCACGTCGTCCATTTGTGCGACGGCGCGGTTCACGCCCTCGATGTCCGTGCTTTGCTCCTGCGACGCCGACGAAATCTCACCCATCAGGTCCGTCACGCGTTTGATCGCCTGAGTCACTTCAGCCATCGTCTGGCCAGCCCGTTCGGCGAGTTCCGCGCCGCTGCCCACGCGTGCCGTCGAGCTTTCGATCAGTTCCTTGATCTCTTTCGCCGACACCGCGCTGCGCTGGGCAAGCGAGCGCACTTCGCCCGCGACGACCGCGAAACCGCGCCCCTGTTCGCCGGCTCGTGCCGCTTCGACCGCTGCGTTGAGCGCCAGAATGTTGGTCTGAAACGCGATGCCTTCGATCACCGCGATGATATCGGTCATGCGTTTGGAGCCGGCCGCCAGTTCGCGCATCGTTTCCACGACATCGTCCACAAGACCGCTGCTGCGCGCGGCCACTTCCGATGCACCTTGCGCGACGCCGCCCGCTTGCTGCGCGTTTTCGGCGTTCTGCTTCACCGTCGAAGTTAGTTGCTGCATGCTCGACGCCGTTTGCTGCAAGGCTGCAGCCTGCTCTTCAGTGCGCTGCGAGAGGTCGGTGTTGCCTTGTGCAATCTCGCCTGACGCGGTCAGAATGGATTCGCTCGATTCGCTGATGCCCGACACGATCGTGGCGAGCCGCTCACGCATGTTGCGCAGCGCGTAGAGCATGCTGTGCGTGTCGCCGGAGCGGGTCTCGACGCGCACGCTGAGATCGCCGTCGGCGATACGGTTGGCGAGTTGCATTGCGTAGTCCGGCTCGCCGCCCAACTGACGCGACAAACGCCGCGCGATCATCGCGGCAAGCAGGCCGCCCGCGGCGATCGCACCCAGCACCAGCGCGACCATCGCAACGCGCATGCGCTGATATTCGCTGGCTGCTTCCGCCTGCGCGTCGTTGCCTTGCTGACGGCGATAGTCGATCAACGCCGTGATGCGATCGCGCAATGCTTCGCTCGACGCAATCGCGCGGCGCACGAGTTCGTCGTTGTCGACGCCGGCGGGAATCGGCGCGAGTCCGATCTGCTGATGCACGATAGCTTCCCACTCCGCCGACTTGCCCAGCACGTCGTCGAACATCTGGCGGCCTTTTGACGTGACGATAGTCGCGCGGTATTGATCGTAGCCCTGATGCATCAGCTTGAGCGAGCCGACGATGCTGTCCTTCAGCTTCTGGCGCCCCGCATCGTCTTTCACGTAGCCGAGATTTGCGGCGGCGAGGTCGGCGTCGATCTTGTGGCGGTTCGCCTCTTCCAGCCAGTAAAGGCCGTCCATGTATTTGTCGCAGATCGCATCGGTGATGTCATGCATCGACGACAACGTTTTCAGCGAAGTGCCGCCGATCACCACGCAAAATCCAATCACAACGGCAAAGGCCAGCAGCAGTTTCCTGAACACGGTCATGCGGTCGAACCACTTCATTTGAACATCCTTCGGAAGTCACAACGGAATGCTCGCTGCTGCGTCGTCGCAAGCATGTGGCAACTCGTTGCGATGAGTCATGCATGCAGGACGTGGAGGCGCGGCAGCGCTCACCTTCCTTTTACGGCGCTGACGGCGTGGACCTGAAGCGATAAATGCCTGGAATAAGCGGGACAGGATAATGTAAGGAATGCCTGGTAGACGGCACCGTGATGAACGCACATGCGTGCGTTTGAGATTCGTCCGATAGAAGCGTGTTCATTCGCCTCTTAGACTTCTCCTGCTGCGTGGACCTCATGTAGCGCATGCGATGTTGTTGTAACTCTCCGACTTTTCCGCTCACGCTCGAACGAGTGTGAGCGGTTTTTTTCGCCTGTGCGCCGCGTTTGATGCGATTCACATTGGCGGTTCGAACGCGTTGCCGGCGAGCCGCAATGCGTAGGCGCGAACGTCTTCGGGCCATCCGGCGATTTTCTTTTCGAAGCGTGGTTGATCGCCTGCATAGAGCGCGCGAGTGGCGTCTTCGTAATCCGGAAGGTTGCCGGCTACCGCCGTCATGAACCGATACGCCGCTTCTTGCGCCGCACGTTTGCGCTCGCGCTGCTCGCCAGTTCCGCGCGCCGTCTCCACGAGCTTGCGCAACGCGACCGACGCCCCGCCCGGCTGCGCGTTCAGCCAGTCCCAATGACGCGGCAACAAGGTGACTTCGCGCGCGACGACGCCCAGCTTGGGGCGTCCGCGACCGCGTGGTGTGTCGGGCTCGGCGTCTTCGTTGCTTGCGTTGCTGTTTGCATGGTTGCTTGCATCGTTGTGCGGATGAGCAGCGGACGACTCGCGAACCAGGCGCGCGACGATTTCTTCGGCAGTGCCACGCAGATCGAATTCGACCGGGGCGGCCGTGGCGTCGTCGAAAACGAGAATGGGCGCTTGCTCGCCTCGCTCGATTACTCCCTTGACGGCGAGCGCGACTGCGGGCAACTCACCCGAGGCGATGAGGCGATAGCCCTCGAAGGCCGTGCAAGTGGTGCTGGTAGTGCTGGTGGGGCGATGCGTGGTCACGACAAACTCCGGTTGGGAAGTTGTCGAATTATATCCGGGTTAAATTATAAAGCAACATATTACCCGGATAATATTGGCAGGAACTCAATGGCCGGCCACCACCGTGAAAGCGCGGCTCGTTGCCGACGCGCAGGTTCCTACAGTTGGGTGCGACACGACGCGGTTGCGGCCGCCGTCTTTGGCCGCATACAAAGCCTGATCTGCCGCGTTGACGAGCGCGCGACTCGTCGTGAAAGTCTCGCCTTGCGTTGTGGCTACGCCAATACTGATCGTCAACACGTGGTGCGAGCTCGCCACATGGCCGAGCGCGAGTGCCTGGACCGCTGCGCGGATTTTCTCTGCAATGCAGAGGGCGCCCGCTTCGTCGGTGTCAGGCAGCAGAACGGCGAACTCTTCGCCGCCGTAGCGCGCCGCCGTGTCGCCGGGACGCCGCACCTCGTGCGTGATGCAGCGAGCTACCGCGATCAGCGCGTCGTCGCCGGCCGAGTGCCCGTACAGGTCGTTGAAGCCCTTGAAACTGTCGACGTCGATCAACAGCATGGCGAGCGATCCGTCGTTGCGCTGCGCGCGGCGCCATTCTTTCTCCGCTGCTTCCTCGAAGGTGCGGCGATTGTCCATGCCCGTGAGACCGTCCGTTCGCGCGAGCCTGTGCAACTCTTCCTCGGCGATAAGACGGCGCCGCATCTGCTGCGCGAACAGCACGGCAAGCGCGATCAGCGTGAGGTCGAGCGCGCCGATCAGCGAACCAATGATCCATGCCCGCCGCCGCCAGCCGACGTAGATGTCCTGCGTGGACAGCGCGACATCGAGAATCAACGGATACATGTCGATATGGCGAAACGCGTACCAGCGCTCGACGCCGTCGATTGCCGCGGTGCCGAAGAAGTCGCCGCTCGGCTGCGCGGCGAACCGCGAATAGTTGGAGGTACCCGTCAGATTGATGCCGATCGTCTTTGGATCGTACGGACGCCGCATCAGCATCGTGCCGTCGCTTAGCATGAGAGCCATCGAACCGCCGGCGCCGAGGTTCATCCCGTTGAAGAGGCTGCGGAAATATTTCAGCCGCATGGTGCCAACCACCACGCCGCCGAAACTGCCGTCCGGCCGCGAAATGCGCCGGCTCAAGCCGATACTCATGTCAGTGCCCGTTGCACGCGGCATGAACGGGTGACTCACGTACAGACCCACGTTGGGCGAATCGCGATGCACCTTGAAGTAGTCGCGGTCGGCGAGATAGACATGGCGCGGCGTAACGGACTGCGAATCGAACTTGATATAGCCGGTTTCGTCGATCACGAGAATCGAGCCCATGTCTTTCGCGGATGCCGAACCGTCGAACAACACCATCTGACGCAGCGAAGGCTCCAGTTGAAGCACGCGTGGCTGCTTGAGCCCTTCGATCACCGTGCGTATCGACAGGTCGTAGATCTCCAGATTGCGCGACACGTCGCGCTCCACCAGCAACGAGACGTTGAACACAGAGTCTTGCGCGCGCCGCAACGCGTCGTCGTGCATCTGCGCCAGCACCCACACTGCAATGGCGAGGATCGCGCTGGCCAGCACGCCACTAATCGCAATGATGATGTTCGGACGACGCGTGACCATTGAGTTCGGTTTGGGCATGCGCGGTCTCACGCGCTAGAGAAGGAAGAGACGCGTCCATCGGGGATCGCGTATGGCGAACCCGTAGCGTAACAGAGGTCATCCTTACCCAAAGGTTCGAAAAGACGGGTTTTTAGTGCCTAGTGCGCGTTTATGAGGTGCTTGCGATTCGCTTGTGGAGGCGCTTGTGAATCGCTTACGTGGCGGACCCGACGCTATGCTCTATGCGGATTTCATGAGAAGTCCGTAACGGATCACCCCGGGATCACCCCGCCTCCCTCAAGTCCGCTCAGCGCGGCCCGATAACCAGTAAAAGGGATGCCGGTTTCGTGCGTGCACGCAACGGCAACACTGCGCAGGACCGTCGGGAGGTACGACGGTCACATAGACGCTCCCATGTCCGGACCTGAGAGTCCATCACGAAACGTCGACGTTTCGTCCTTGGAGAAGCAACAATATATGGCCGCCTTGAACCAGTTCAGTATTAAAGCGAAGCTGATTGCCGGCTTCGGCACGTTGTCCCTGATTGTCGTCGTGATTGCGGGGCTTTCCCTCGAGTCGCTGAACGATTCGACCGAAGGGTTCTCCAGCTTCGTGCGCGGCATCAACGCGCGCGCCGACATGGCTGTCCAAGTGAGAACAGCGGTCGACCGTCGGGCGATCGCGGCCCGTAACCTCGTGCTGGTCGTGAAGCCCGAGGATTTCGACATTGAGAAAGCGTTGGTGGCGCGCGCGCACGAAGACGTATCGGCGAACCTGAAGAAGCTGAACGAGATGATGAAGGCCTCCGACGCGAGCGACAAAGCGCGCAGCCTCGTGGCCGAGATGGACCGCGTGGAGACTGCTTACGCGCCCGTCGCGACCGAGATTGTCGGTCTCGCGCTCGCCAATAAACGCGACGAGGCGATCGCCAGGATGGACGATCAATGCCGCCCTCTGCTAGCGGCGCTGATCCGTGCGACCGATGCGTATGCGGACTACGCGCATTCGCGGCAGGAGGAGATGATCGCCGGCTATGCGGCGCACTACGAGCACCAGCGCAACTTGCTCATCACGATTTCCCTGCTCGCGATTGCGCTCGCGGTGGGCGCATGCGTGGTACTCACGCGCGCGGTGAGCGGTCCGTTGAATCTTGCAATCGGCGTCGCGCGGACCGTGTCGCAAGGCGACTTGCGCACGCGGATCAACGTCGACGGCAAGGATGAAACGAGCAAGCTGCTCGGCGCATTGCGCGAGATGAACGAGCGCCTGACGACGATCGTCGGACGCGTGCGCGATGCCAGCACGAGCATCGCGCACGCGGCGCGCGAAATCGCCGCGGGCAATATGGACCTGAGCCAGCGCACGGAACAGCAGGCGGCGTCGCTGCAGGAGACCGCTTCGAGCATGGAGCAACTTACGTCGACGGTGAAGCAGAACGCCGATAACGCGCAGCAAGGCAGCACGCTGGCCGCGAACGCGTCGAGTGTTGCGCAAAAAGGCAGCGCGGTGGTGGGCCAGGTGGTGAGCACGATGCAGGACATCAGCGACAGCTCGACCAAGATCGCGGACATCACGGGCATCATCGAAGGAATCGCATTTCAGACAAACATTCTTGCGCTGAACGCGGCCGTGGAAGCCGCGCGTGCGGGCGAAGAGGGTCGCGGCTTCGCGGTGGTTGCAAGCGAGGTGAGAAGCCTGGCTCAGCGCTCGTCGAGCGCGGCGAAGGAAATCAAGGATCTGATTGCCAATTCGGTGGACAAGATCCGCGACGGCTCGTCGCTCGCCGGCGAAGCGGGCAAGACGATGAGCGAGGTGACGGAGGCGGTGGCGCGCGTCACTGACATCATGTCGGAGATCGCGGCGGCATCGAGCGAACAGAGCCGCGGCATCGAGCAGGTGAACCTCGCGATCACGCAGATGGACAACGTCACGCAGCAGAATGCGGCGCTGGTGGAAGAGGCGGCGGCGGCTTCGCGGTCGATGGAGGAGCAGGGAGAGAATTTGAATGAGGTGGTGGGGTTTTTTCGGGTTTTGGAGGGGGTGGGGGGTGGGGGTGCAGTGGCTGCGGGGGCTCCTTTGGCTGCCGGGGCTGCGGTGGATTCTGGTGGTCGAGAGAATGCGGTTGTTATGGGGCGTGCAGTTGTTGCGGCGGCGCCGCGGGTGGGCGCGTTGGCGGCGATCCGAACGCCGGTTAGGGTTGGAACGGTGCCCGTTGTCTCCGTCGGCGAAGATGCGAGGTGGGATCAGTTTTGATTTGGTGGGTTGGCGGGAAGCGTTTGATGGGAAATTAAAAAACCCCGGCGGGTTGAACTGCCGGGGTTTCTTGTTTTGAAGCTTGTGGTGTTGCTTGAAATCTGGTTGGGAGGAGGAGGATCGAACTCCCGACCTTCGCATTGCGAATGTAAAAACCTTGCTAGTAAACACCGTGTATCTAGCGTCTGCTTCGATTATTTGCCACAATATTGCCACAATCGTTCAAGCGAGCATCGAGAAATGCCGACCATCCGAAAACGTGGGCAGTATCAATGGGAGGCACAGGTACGCCGGCGCGGATATCCCGCGCAAAGTAAGACCTTTACCACCAAGGCCGAAGCGGAAGCTTGGGCCAACATGATCGAATCGGAAATGTCGCGCGGTGTATGGGTCAGCCGAAGCGAGGCCGAGGCCACAACGCTCTACGAGGCGCTGAAACGCTACGATGAAGAAGTCTCTCTGACAAAGAAGGGGGCTGCGCAGGAATCTTCCGTCCTAAAAACCTGCAAGGAAGTTGACTTGGCGAAGCGGCCGCTAGCCTCGATCCGAAGCGCCGACGTCGCGAAACTTCGAGACGAATGGTTGAAGGACTACAAACCTGCCACGGTTCTGCGCCGCTTGGCGGTTCTCTCGCATGTGTTCAACGTCGCCCGCAAGGAATGGGGCATGGAAAGCCTAACTAATCCGGTGGAATTGGTACGTAAACCCCAAGCCAACAACGCGCGGACGCGACGCCTTGCTGACGCCGATCCGACGGTCGCCGCAGTAGACGCGGCGGACCCCGAGTCAGAACGTCACGCCCAAGACGGGGAACTTGCACGAGTGGCTGCAGCCAGCGGCTCGGCACTGCTGCCATCCGTCATCTGGCTGGCCGTCGAAACAGCCATGCGCCGTGGCGAGATAATCACGCTGCGATGGGAGCATGTGGACCTCAAACGCCGCGTTGCTCACCTCCCAGCCACGAAGAATGGAAGCGCGCGTGACGTGCCCCTGTCTTCGCGCGCGGTTGCAGTGCTCGAAGCGATGAAAGACACCAGGAACAACGCTGAGAGCAAACGCGTCGATGGTCAAAACGCCGTCGACCCAGACCGTGTATTCGAGATTCGCAGCGATGCGGTAACTAGGGCCTTCGAGCGCGCGGTGAAGCGCGCGCGCAAGCTATACCTCGATGAATGCAAGGAAGCTTGCCGACGACCAGATGCGAAGTTTCTGACTGACCTTCGCTTTCACGACCTTAGGCACGAAGCCACATCCCGCTTGGCGTCGATCTTCCCCATGCACGAATTAACGAAAATCACGGGCCACAAAGATCCGCGGATGTTGATGCGCTATTACCATCCACGCGCTGAAGATCTGGCAAAAAGGCTTCAATGATAGCCGACGCAATGAGGTCAGTTAGACAACTACGCGGCTAGGTCCCGCATCATTACAGTTCGCTCCCCTCTGGACGGCTCACAGGAAATCTGACTGACCGCCAGGTACTGGGAGAGTATTGTCCAACACCTGGATGATCGCGGTAACTTTCGGCTGATTGCCAGCCTCTTGTCGATACTGATGGCGTGCATGTAGGCCTCGCCGCAACCCCTTCGCAGTTGTTAGTGAACGTGTGTCCTCCCGACAATGCTGTCGTGCAACGTGGCGAGCCCGCTGTCACCTGGCGCGCTGCTCGGCAGGGTTTTGCGGTTTGTCCATCTATTTTAGAGGCTCATCGCCCACAAGATGGGGTTAGCTTCTCCGAATGAAATTCAACCGACCACTCGACGATTCGAAGTCGCTCAACTTCCGTCTCTTGTATTTGGCTACGCGCCAATAGCGGCTTTCAACTGATCGGTAAGGCCGCGACCCTTATCATCTTTCATCTGGGCCATGAGATAAACGCCCTTACCACCACTGCTATTGGCCCAGAGTTGACCTATCAGGCGTTTTTCCTTCTCTTGGTCAGCGGTAAAGCGATCGCCGCCTTTGTATTCGACCACCAGCAAGCGCCCGTCGTTCAGACGCGCAACGAAATCCGGGTAGGTCCGCATCTTGGAGGTGGGCATCCAAAACTGGGAAGGATGAACCAAGTTACGTACCCAGAAATCTACCTCGTCAAGCAAGTCAATGGCTTGGGCGCAGTCAAACTCTTCGGTCACCTTGCCCTTGCTCGTCTTCCAATTCAAATCGCCTGGCACCGGATAGTAGTGCTTTTCGAACCGATAGGGACCTTGGTAGTAGTAGTGCGCGGGGTAAGCGGTCATGTCCGCCATGTAAGTGTAGGCGTGGTCGGGTCCATCGCTGGTCACTATTTCCAAACCACCGCCGAACAGCGCCTGCTGAAAGCCTTGTTTGTAAGCGGCCGTCTTGGCCGCCTCCAATTGCTCAGAGAGCTTACGACGAAGGACGAACTGGCCTTTGAGCAATTGTTCCAGCGAGAACCCACGGTCCAGAAGTCCATCGACGGATCGACGTAACCACTCGCGCAACACCGGCTGTTTGATGGTGTGGTCACGAATCTCGTGATCCAGCCAGCCAATGAGATCGGTAGCTGTCCGGTCCTGGGAGAAACCCGGCAGGTAGGTGGCCACGTCGTCCTTGATGAGGTGATAGCTCACGCTCCTTCCGTCCAGATCTACCTCGAACGTCTTGCTTTCGTCGTTGAATCGGAAGCCTAATAGGTCAGGTGGACTGGCCAGCAGGTCCCACGCGAAGTCTGCCTCGACCATTCCCCGGTCAATAAACTCCAGCTCGCCTTGCTCCACCATGCACAAACGCGGCACGATGAACACTGCCCCGTTCTCGCTGGGAGCCTTGGCCGCCACGGCCACCATCTGGTGCCGCCTCAGTTTCTCTTGCGTCTCTTCGCGTTGCTTGACAGGAACCGCCTCCACGATTGCTTCGTTGGTGGCGCTATCTACCTCGCCAACAACTTCGACTACCCCACCCTTGCCGTCTTGGTTGGGCACAAAGAGAACCCGCTGTTGGTCGCGCGCCGGGGCGCTGCTCAGGTCGGGTTCTCTGATCACGTGCACCCGCACTACCGGGACCGATATCGGGTTGCTCGAACCGCCCTGGAGATTCAGATCCTCTGATCTGGGAGCAGGTCGAATGCCGCTGGCGGCTTCCATCGGATTGAAGCCGATGTCCACCAATGCGTCGATCAACTCGCCGGCCACAGCTCCAAATTTTTCTGTGATGACATGAGCATATGCTTTGCTCATTTCGGGCAGCTTGCGCGCGCTGGCATACGGCATGCGCAAAACTCGCCCCAGCAGCTGCTGGATGTCTTTGTCGCTCTTAACCTGAGCCACAGAGCAGAACACATAGGCGAAAGAACAGTCCCATCCTTCCTTCAAGGCTTGCTTGGTGATGATGATTTCGATGTGGCAGTTCTTGGCAAACAAATCGACCCCATCGATTCCACGTTGATCACCTGTGGCGATGGCAATCGCCTGTTCGGGGATCTTCTCCACTTCGACCAAGTGCTTCTTCACCTGCTCGACAGTGGCCGTGCCCTTAGCATTCTCAGCTTGAATAAGCAGGAGGGGACGAATGTAATCCGGCTCGCCCAGCGCTGTTTTAGCCAAAGCGTTGCGTCGGGCTACTGCACTATTGACTGCCACTTCCCACTGCCCGGCGTGCTCCTTAAGGACCACCGGGAACTTGATCATATTCTCGTCCTTGAGTTCGAACGCCGACACGCTCACCAAGACGTTTGAACTACTGGTGTCGGGAGTAGCGGTGAGCTCCACTACGGCCTTGGGGCCAAGCCGCTCATAGACCTCATACGATAGCGCCGTGGTAGCGTTGTGTGCCTCGTCCATGATGATCAGTGGGCCGTGGAGCTTGAGCAGGTTGGCGAACGACGCCAACGCTTTCCCGGTCGCCCCCTTGTCCAAGTAGTCCAACTCAGCAATCGAAGTGGGAAAGTGTGGCTCTAGGTCCTCGTGGTGCTCATAGACCTTGCGACCTTCCTTGTCCGTCACACGCAACGCCGCTACAGTGCCGACGACCATGCATACCTTGGTGCCCAAGTCGGCGGGTCGAATTTGGGCGAAGTCGGCCACGTCGAAGATCGCCACCTGCCCACCGAACGTCTCGTCCAGTTCCTCGCGGTAGGGGTGGCGCGGGTTGCGGAACGCGTCAAGCGTCTGGGATTTGATCTGGCTAGTAGGAACCATCCAGAGGATCAGCGGGTATTCACGCTCCAAAATTGTTCGGCTGGCAGCCTTAATGATATGCGCGCCCATGACGGTCTTGCCACCGCCGGTGGGAATGCGCAGGCACACGTAGGGGACATCCCGTTGGCCGGGCATGGGCTTGTAGTGATTAAGCAAACCTTTGTCTACGTTGCCCTCGAAAGCTTGGATGGGACCTTTTAACCGGGCATCGTCCAGATAGCTTTCCAAGCTGGCCAGCGCACGTTTTTGGTACATCTTGAGTGTAAGAGCCATCAGCGGGCCTTGATGTCGTAAGGGGTTTGCTTGAAGGTGATTTGAAGTTCGCGAAGCTGCTCATCGGGCAGCGCGCACGCCTCGCCGTAGATCACCTTGGGTCCTTCAAATTTGGGCAACTTGCGCAGCAAGGCGCGAGTAAGTACGTTGCCCCCCGTCTTGCTCACATCGCCCAAAATGCCGTTGTAGAGCAGGTAGTAGCCCACACCATGGTGCTCGCCCAAGTACGCCTCCTTGGCGGCACGGCTAGAACGCGCGGCCCCTGTTTCGGCGAACCAGACGTGGGCGGCCAAGTGTTCAAACCGGATGCCTTCGTGGATGTGCCCGTTCTCGTCGAACACGGGGACGCCGAGCTTATAGAAACGAAAACCGCCATCGCCCTTCCAGCCAACTGACTTGGATATTCCCGATTGCTCACCATCCACCACTGCTTTCAGTCGCGGCAAGCACTTTTCCTCCGCATGATCCCCTCGCTCCAGACCAATCCATCGTCGCCCCATTTTGTGAGCTACAGCAGCGGTGGTTCCCGAGCCCAAGTAGGAATCAAGCACCAGGTCCCCTTTCTTGGTAGCCAGATCCAGGCAACGCTTAATCAGTGCCTCAGGCTTCTTGCTCTTCGGAAACTCCACGCCCCCCTCTTTGTGAAGGTTGTTGGAAAGCAAGTCATCCCACAAGGTGGTTAGTGGCTCTCCTGCAACCAATTCACCATCCACCTCTTTCAACTTCGAGGTATAGAAGAGAAGTCGCTCACCGGCCAAGAAATACATGTCTGAATGCTTACCCCTCTCGAGCAGCACAATCTCTTTGGGATTACCTAGAGATGCATCAATAGCTTGCCGAACGTCCTGCCCCACCGCCTCATAATCAGGCCGAGCAGAACGGCACACTTGTGCGGCGTGCGAAATCACGAAATCATTCAGATACCCCTCCAAGCCGTCCCCTAGCTCCTTTTTTAGATCGGCCATCTTCTTCCCTGCGTTCTCTGCCACTGCTGCGGACAAAGTAATGAACTTCCACTGAGCATACGGGGCCTCAGGATTCACCAGAAATTTTCCATACCGCTTGTCACGTTCGCGTCCGGTAAACACTCGATTTGGCTTCCACTTTGCCTTGTCCTTGGCGTAGATCAGGATATAGTTGGTGGTATTAACCGTTCCCGGATTAATCGCCTTGTGTCCGGTTGGTGCTCCCTGCTTGAACGTAATCATTGCCACCCTGTTTTTTCTGCCCATGATCTCGTCCAAGATCACGGTCAGGTAGGCAAGCTCGTTATCGTCGATATGGACGAAAAGCGTCCCATCCTCTGCAAGGAGACTCCTTGTCAACTCCATAGCCGGATACATCATCGACAGCCAGATGGAGTGCTCCAAGTTATCGTCATAGTCATCAAAGGCCTGCCCCGTGTTGAACGGTGGGTCTGCGTAGACGCAATTAACTTGACCAGCGTAATAAGGCAACAAGGCCTTGAGTGCCTCGAGATTGTCACCCTTCACCAACATGTTTGGGGAATCCTCCTCCCCATAGGCGAGCTTCGCGACGGGTTCCAGTAGACGATAAGGAGTAAGGGCGGCACGAGTCAGATCCTCGTCGCGATTGAACCAAGAAAGCAATGGCATCGAGTGATTTCAAAAAAGTTGGTAGTACAACCGATCAAGATCAGTTCAGGGTCGGCAGCGCTGTGCACGAACCTGCTATTCACTCAGTCGCACCATTTTGATACCTAGCGCAGCCATACACTGTGCGAAGAATGCGAAGCTGAATGTACCGCGATTGATCTTCGCCGCTAGCCCCTTGTAGTTCTCCTGGACGCCTATGGCGCCCAATCGGTTCACGAGTTCTTCATAGCCCACGCCCGAGCGCGCCAGCTCTGCCTTGAGCAGGTTGCATGCATAGCGGCTCCATTCTTCATCGATCATTGGTATCGGTCAGCGGTAGTGGCATCCAGCAATGCTACACGAGAGCATCTCATTCAACAAAAATATAGATATTTCCGCGTAAAAGTGTCTTGCATGGGTCATCGAAGTTTCTCAACATTGGCCGGCGTTCCGATGTCTGCAAATTGCGATGGTATGGACGTCGCTCGGCGTACCTGTGAAATGGCTGTGTATTTGGATGCTAAGGCGATCCGAAACAACCGGCTGCGGTGGATTGTCTAGCGCCAACGCGTAGGTCATCAGTTGCTTGAGCGCAGCGCCTAAGTTGCTGTGTGGTTTTCTATACTCCCAAGCGAAGTGACCGCGTTTCCAAACGTCCGCCCATCCTCGCCCCGCGCCCGTCCGCTTCGCACCACACTCGAAGCAATAGTCGTCTTGGGTCAGTGGGTCATCGTCGTTTGGCCGAGGTTCGCCTATGAGGTCACACAAATCATTGAAGTGTGCTTGGTGAGCCGACGAAACAAAACCACCGCATACTTCGTCGGCTCAACGTTGCAGTACTAGATTTCACTATCCATCTGACGATCCTCACGCTTTTTGTGCAAATCGTTAATAAACATCACGTTAGCGACTATCACTGAAAATATTGACTCTACTTGTATCACTGACATCAAAGTGGTTCCAGCCAAGGCCGTAGCTTTAAAAATCAGCACATGGTTAATGTAAAAATCAAAATGCGATAAAATTACCTTTGAAAGATAAAGCGATAAAACAAAAATAATCGCAAGTGCAGATTTTAATACGCTAGCAACGATTTTTTCAAGGCGCTTTGTTTCCGACAAAGTTTCGGAAAAATCAGCAACCTCAACAGTTTCTTGGTCGACTATTCTTTTTAAAGCATTTGGATAAAGAAACGCAATCCAGATACCCATTAAAGTAAAAACCATACCGGCCGCAGCTAGCAGAGCGTCCGTATAATTCTTCAAATCGGATAAACTATATTTAACATCGAAAAATATATATGCACCCTCAAAAACGGAGAAAAGCACTGCGTAAGAGAGCAGCCTCAATATCATTTTAAGTTCCGGTCCGAGTCGTCGCGACAATGGCGTGTCTTCCAATCCGTGGCGTGAGAAAATTGACTCGCTTCTTGTTAATCGCCTCGCACAAATCAACCGCCGTAACAATCTGATCTTTCGGAATATCGTAGGCAATCGAATTACTGAGTCGATATTTATCAACCCAAATAGTTTTGTTGTCGGAAGTTATAAATCCAACATTATCCCAACTCATAGGATTACGATTTTCCTCACTATAATCCTTGATAATTTTTTGAACTTCCGCCGCTGTTGGTCGAGCTTGCGCCTTGATTTCTATTTCCCGTGTCTTTGAGTTCGGAGCGGTTTTGAGGTGTGGGAACGTGTTGAATAATTTGACCCAAAGCGCGCGCTCGTCCGCTGTTTTCAGTGTGATCGTTTCCCGTTTCACAATATGCGTAATGTTAGACGCCAAAGCTGTCATTGCGGCATTTGCGGTATTTTCGGTCTTGAGTGCCACGTCGAACATATAGCGGAAACGAAAATCTCCGCCTGCAGTCCCGTCAGTGAAGGAGAGCCGCGTTTGTCCGCTTGCCGTGTGCTGTTTCGTTTTATTAGTGTGATCGACCCGATTTGTGATCGCTTCTGTTACCCAATCTTGAAACAACTGCGAATCACATACTGAGTTTTCAAATTTTATAGAGACAACCAAATTTTCCGAGGGAACGATCCAGTAGTACATAGGGTGCCCCCAGATCATTTTCTTGCCTTTGTATTTGCCGTCTTGCGTAACGACGCTTCCTTCCCCGGTTTTCGCATCTTCCGGAGCACCAAGGAGACTGCCGTTTCCTGATGCTTCGGATTTCCAAAGGACAAGCAAAATGTCGCCGGTAGTATCAGAGATATAGATGTCTTTACAGTAACACTTTGGTTTGCCGGACCGCGCAGTAGCGTTCCACGGCAGCGTGTCGCCTAGTGGCTTCCCGCGAACCCAATCGCTGATAGCTTTAAATGTCTCTGTTATACCAAGACCGTGCACCTTCGAAGAAAGCTGGCGGTACAGTCCGCATTTGATCACGTTGAAATAATTCATATGGCCCGAATGATCATATATTTCTCTCTTTATACTGTTCGAATACGTTTGTTTATTTAGAAAAAGCAGCCGGGAGACACAAGTCTCGTGTGAAGAATACCTGACGGACGTAGATTTTGCCGGCAAATGTTTCAGATTTGGGAGGGAGTCGGAACTATTGACAGCAACCTGCGAGGCTGTTCACCGCGTCTCAGGGGAGGTAGCAGCGGCTGCAGGGCTGCAGGGCCGTGACCGCAGGACCCGGCCCCTGCCACCATGTCAAGAAATCGTCTACGGCGCGCGCGTACGCGCGCCGTGTCTGGATTGCGAATCGCCAAGGCAACGAAATCTAACGCGCCGTCGCGGTCATGGAACACGCTAACCGATTGCAGAGGTCGCCAGGACATTGAGCGTGAACAACCTGGTTCATGGCATAGCCTGCCGTCCGATGGCCCGAGCATCGATGATGCCCAGCAGGTGGCTCGCAAGCACGATCATCTCAACCGCTTCCCGCGCCGAGTCGATCGGCACGTTACGGTTCGAGTGTCGGTTTTTGTACGAGCCAATCGCACCCGCAATGAGAGCGGCCAAGGCCTCCTGTTCACCGACGTCCTTGTTCTGATTGCTCGCCTCTGTAAAGGTGACAGGGGACATTATCACATATAGGGACACAGTCGTTCGATTGTCGCTTTACGCCTTGTCGTTGGAGCCGCGCTTAGCTTTCCGCATCTTGCGATCCAACTTCCTTACCTGTTTTTCCAGCAATTCAATCCGAGCGAGATAGGGTCCCAACTCATCCATGATCCGGTCCTCTCGCTCCTTTAGCTGGGTGACCGCAAACACATATTCGCGCTCGTACTTCAATCTGGCGACCCGAGTATCGGACCATGCTCGATTTAGGGGTCGCTCTCTTTTCGCAGTCTGCGCAACTCGCGGAGAGCGGTCTTCAGTTCTGCCTCGTCAGCCAATTCGGCGGCCAGTTCGGGATTCATCATGGGCCTCTTGTGGTACGGACGCCCCTAACGCAGGAAAGATTGAATTGGCTATCCACTAGAGACGGGCCTATGGCAACCGAAAGCTGGCGAGCGTCAAAATGATCGTACGCGTCATCGGCGCGCTAATGCTGCTGATAGGTCATCTGTCACCCTGTGCGACGTTACAGATGACCTATGCCAGCGCGATTTGCCTACGTCCATACAATAGATTCGTTCAAAACATACGACAAATGAGCCCGTCACGACAAGCCGGCTATCTTTTTACGACCTTTCTTCGTCTGACAAGCCGACAAGCCCCACTTCGGGCCCGAAGTTGTCTATGACGCGGCGGTCTCTCTCTTAAGTCGCGAGGGCAAATTGCCTGCATGGCCAGTCGTTCTTCGCGTATACGCTCGCCTAGGCGCCGGCGGGTTCGCCACTTGCGCCCTTCCCTCGCAATATCTGCCGCTTGCCGCAGACTCGCTACCAACTCATTGAAAAGATGCTTTTCCATTGTTTATTCCATGGTGCCCGACACCATTTACCGTTCGAAATTTAGCGGCTAAATTTTTCGTCGCGGTCATTTGGCATTCAGCATGCTGATTTTTTGGCTAGAGCACGTTCATGTTTAGCCGCTAAATTTCTGGTCTAGACTCAGTCACAAGCCTGAGTAAGGCGCTCTGCATCGTGGTGATCCGGTCAAGGACGCCATGAATGAGGTGCCGCAGATAGTCCGGGTCTTGGTTTCCAAGCTTTTCACTATTCGTTAGCCACAGCTTCAACAAACCACCAAGACGCCCCTGATCCGCATTGATCTGGGCGAGTTCGCAGACCAGTTCCGCGTCAATAACGCCCTGGATTTTGTAGCCCATACCCACGTTGCGCAGATACGCGGCGACGGAGAGCCCTGCCTGCCGCGCATTTTCTTTAATGCCTTCCTCTTCGTCGGGAAGCACGGGCACTCGCAAGTGCCGCCCGTTTTTGCGGGTCGTCGCTTTCTGCTTCTCCATTGGCGTCCAGTCGATGCGGCCTTAGTTTGCTGTTTCGGTCGGCAGTAGCCGGCTGACTTGGCAGAACAAGACCGTCGTTGAGCACTCGTGCGAATAAGGAGAGTGAAGTTGGCTAACCGCTCGCCGGTTAGCTAACTTCACCTGTCTTGCCCGGCATTTGCGCAAGAATTTGGCGATCTGCTATCGCAACGGTTTCCAACTGCACGCAGAAAACCTCACGACCTTTTCGATCAATCGAAACTTTATTGTCGAATGATCGATACCGCACGAACATGCTCGATTCTTGCACGCTTTTTACGCGACGTTGAACGCCGAGATGTTGGCGTTGTTCGATTTTAAAGTGTGGCATTGCGCGTAATCAGTTGAGCAACGTAGCGCCGAAACGCTTGATAGCCGAAGTTGATGCGCCCCTCTTCATGGAGCGTCTCCCAAATTGCCAACACCGAATAACCGCCCTCAAGCGCTTCGGCCACCTCGGTGCGCATCATGAGAAACGACGCCCTGTTCCGCGCGTTACGACCTTCGCCGCTCTGCAAGACACGTAGTGCAATCCGTTCAGATAGCGTCTTCATCCACGTTTCCCCTTATCTTTGATACTCGTTCGCCCTGTGCGATTGGACATACCGTTGTCAGACCCACCTTTGCGCTGCCAACTCGTCGCCGCTTCCCAAAGCTGAAGTCGGAGGTGTTCCGGCGCTTTTGTTTTGCTTGCCGGGGCCTCGACCCGCGTGGGAATCTCTGCTCTCTTCTGCTCCCTGCGAGCCCTGATGCGAATCGCCCCTGTCGGCGTGAAGCTGCCCTCGCGATAGCGTTCAACGACCCCGCGAAACCATCGGACCGGGCTAGTCTTGATAGTTGCTCCTCGTTCGAGAACGTACGCAAGCTCATCCAGCAGCTCCTGCGCATCAGATTGCTTAATGCCTGCGATCAGCCGCGAAACGCTTACGCTTTCGGCTTGCAGTAGCGCGGCAGGGAAACACAATCGCTTAGTGAGTTGTTGTGGCGATTCAATTGACGGTTCCAGTGGTGGTTCATGGGGTGGCACAGTTGTGTCACCCTCCCCCTGACACCGCTGCGTCGGGGGGAGGGTGACACGCTTGGCATCCTCCCCACGACTCTCAGCAGCAGGGGGTGACAATTTGTCGGGGTAGGTGCTCATACTCAGTCGATACCCATTTGAAGTCTGTCGGCCTTCACCAGTAAATCTTGGCTTCACAACCAACAAGTCACCGCTCTCGAATGTCTTCAACGTCCGCTGCACCGTTCTTTCCGATATTCCACACTTCGCCGCAATAGTTCTTACTCTCGGGTAGCAATAGCCTTCCTCGTCGGCAGCATCGGCTAGCGCCATAAGCACCAGCTTAGAAGCTGGTGGTAGGCATTGGTCCCACGCCCAATTCATTGCTTTAATACTCATGGCGCGCGACCGTGCAACAATCAGCACGAGAACCCATTGGTCACCCTAAGCTTCGTCGATGAACCGGGCGATCGCCGCCGTCCGGAAATAGACACGGCGGCCGATCTTGACCTTTTCTGGCACGAGCCGGCGAGCGAGTTCGTTGTCCCCGTTTAACGTAATCCGTAGCCCCTCGGGGCTTCGATGAAAAATTTCTGCCACTTGAATCAACGACAGCAAGGGCGATCCACCATAGCGACTAAGCAATACTTCTTCTGTTGTCATCTCTCACACCCCCAACGACATTCAAATCGTCAAAGCATCAACGTTGACCGACCGATGATCGGCCTCTTGCAACTTGCTCGGCTTTTGTCGGACGCCCCCGTTTCCGCTGAGTGCTGACCTGCGATTCAGCCGGCGCGGAACTACCACCTGTAACGTGGAATTCGAGCCAACGTTCGACGTCGTCAATTCGCCAAAGCAACCGTTTCGTACCTGGGAGTCGGCAGATGGGCGGGAGCGAGTGTGGATTGCGCGTCGCATCGCTGCGGATGCTGGAAACCGACTTGTGAATCCACGCGGAAAGCTGCTCAACAGTGATCAGGTTTTTCATGAGACGCACTTCTCTGGTCCTGCGGCACCCACAACTACCGTTGCGCGAACAAGGAAGTAGAGCCCGCCTTGCATGGCTTTCAGAGTGAGCTTATTCGGCAGTGTATTGCTCACGCGCACCCGGTCACGGCCATCGATACGCAAAGCAGAAAAACTCGCAAATCGGATAGACAGCGGATACAGCAACAAAATAAGTCGACTAGAAAGCCCTTTCTTTTTCGGCATCACGCACCCCAAATTTGCCTTAATTATCGAACTATCGGCAATTCTTGCAAATATTCAAAATTAACGCAAGCTTCTGATTTTTAAAGGAAAAAGTTTAGCTAAACTTTTTCCATCTTGTGATGCCGAATTCAAACGAAATATCGAAATTCCAGCACTCGATATCAGCAAGAATCTTTAGCCGCTAAATTCCCAAACCGTTCGTCGATCAAGTATTCCCGCTCAATCACACTGAGACTGGTGTTATCGAATTTGCCATCCCTAATGCAAGAACAATCAACAAATTTGCTTGAAAGAATCGCGGGGCTTCTCGTTTTTTATAGTCCAGCACCGTTCGACAGACGAACGAACTCTCCGGCCGACTTGCCCCTGCGGAATGGCGCTCCCTCGCGGATTGGTTCCCATCGTCCCTAGCCTCTACCTCACTGAGGCGCCATTCCATCAACACACATATTGGGTACTTGGAGCGAATGCAATCGTCACTCTGTCGCCGTGACGAAATCTTGTGCCGGTGGAGGCGCGAACGGCCGCGACGCCGAATCAATGACGCGGTACGCGGCACATCATTGCAGGGGATTGCAATGCTTCCTACTGAGCAGGTCTCCCGTGCCACAAAATTGCCACACGTGGTGTGCAGAAAACTGCGTCCGAAAGCAAAACAACGCACTACATCGCAAGACGTAGTGCGTTGTTTTTATTAAAGATTTTGGTGGAGAGGAGGAGGATCGAACTCCCGACCTTCGCATTGCGAACGCGACGCTCTCCCAGCTGAGCTACCCCCCCAACGTGCAAATTATTCTAGCACAGGCATTTTCCGTTTTGCCAAGCCGCCAGCCCAGCAAAAACTCACTTCGAAGGCGCCCCAGCAAGCACCCAATCGACTACCGCGCGAATATCCGCATCGCTCATCGACTGATGCGCGGGCATCGGAATCATGCCCCACACACCCGAGCCGCCTTCCTTCACCTTGCGCGCCAACTTCGCGGGAGCCTGCGCGTCGCCTTTGTATCTGGCGGCGATCTGCTGGAACGACGGACCGACCAGTTTGCGATCCATCGCATGGCATCCCATGCAGGCATTGGCGTTAGCGACCCGCTGACCGTTCGGCATATCGGCCGCGTGGGCCGTCGATATAAACAAGCTCGCCGCCCCGAACATCAAAGAAGCGATAACAACGCCAACAACCCCGAGCTTCATTGCGGCGCCTTCGGATTGCCCGGATGCACCGCGTTCGAGTTCGTGACCGGCGCCGGCGCCTGCTGCTCGAGCGGCCTCGCGCTAACCGACGAGTCAGGAATCGTTCCAACCGTCGCCGCGGCAGCGTCCGGCTGCGACGCGGCAACAGGCGCTGTCGCCGCAGCCGCATTTGCCGCCGCTGCCTCTTGCGGCTGGATGTACTGGAATACCTTCACGACCTGCGTGACGCCCGGCACCCGGCTCGCGACGTCCGCGCCGCGATTGCCTTCGTCCATCGTGACGAGGCCCATCAGATACACGGAACCGCGCTCGGCGACGACCTTGAAATCGTTCGCCGAAATATCCTTCTCGGCGATCAGCGCGGTTTTCACGCGCGTCTCAAGATACGTGTCATTCGTGCGCGAGGAGAATGAACTCGCCGGCATGATCGTGAGTTCGTTGACGATCGTATTCACGTTGTTCAAACCACGCACGATACTCTCGGCGCGTTGCTTGGACGCATCCCCTGCCACTTCGCCGGTCAGCAGCACGCGGCGGTTGAACACCGTCACGTTGACGTGCGCCGAATCCGGCAGATTCTGACTGATCTGCGAAAGCGCCTTCACCTGGATTTCGCGGTCCTCGGTCTGCGCGCCGATTGTGCGCCGGTCGGTCGCCATCAACGCGCCGCCGCCCGCCGCGCCCGCAACGGCGAGAAAACAACCCTGCAACGTCGCGGACAACCCCGCCGCAAACCCAACCACCAGCACGGTTCTCACCAGTGTCTTCTTGACGCGGAATACGCTCATCAACTAGCTCTCCTTCGGATCAATCTCAGTCTTCGCCCAGCAACATGGCATCGATGCCGTCGCATAGACAATGGATGGTCAGCAAATGCACTTCCTGGATGCGCGCGGTGCGATCTGACGGCACGCACACGTGGATGTCGGTGTCGCTCAATACTTCCTGCATGCGTCCGCCGCCCTTTCCACTCAACGCGACGACAATCATCTCGCGCTCGTGCGCGGCTTCGATCGCGGCAATCACATTCGCGGAATTGCCCGACGTGCTGATCGCGAGCAGGACATCGCCCGGCTGGCCCAATGCCCACACCTGCTTCGAGTAAATCTGCTCGAACGAATAATCGTTAGCGATGGCGGTGAGCACCGACGTATCGGTACTAAGTGCGACGGCCGGCAAGCCAGGCCGCTCGCGTTCAAAGCGGCCGATCAGTTCAGCAGCAAAATGCTGCGCGTCCGCCGCGGAACCGCCATTGCCGCACGCAAGAATACGGTTGCCATTGGCAAGCGCGGCAAACATCGTGTCGATTGCTGCGGCAATCGGCATCGACAAGGTTTCCAAAGCTTCGAGTTTGACTGCCGCGCTATCGCGGAAGTGTTGTTGAATGCGTTCGACTGACATCGAGTCTCTATCTTCTACCGCGAATAAGCCGCGACATGCGGCCGTGTTGTGAAGTTGTATGAATGAAGTTTTGCTGCAAGCAATAGCGCCCCACTGAACTTTGAGCGCAACGAACCGTGTGCGTTTCGACACCTCGCAAAATGCGCTGTGAAGCACGCTGAAATCTCACCATTTCGCCCCGTAGCTCGCACGCGAGCGCAAGTTTATCGCACTAACCCATGTTCTCCGCGCAATTGCGTCACACTTCGTCGGCGCGGAAAGCATCGCGTAACCAGACGAGGCGCCCCGCTTCGAACGCAATCACGTCAAACCGGCAAGCAGGCTGATCCCGCGAATCCGAACGCTGAGTCGCAAGGTAGTGCTGCGCGGCGCGCACGATTCGTTGCCGCTTCTGCCAACCGATGCTCGCAGCCGCGCCGCCATACTTGCGTTGCGCGCGCGCACGAACTTCGACGAATACAAGCGCGCCATCGCGCTCGCGCATCACGAGATCGATTTCCCCGCCGCGGCAGCACACATTACGCGCCACGAACCGCAAACGCTGACGCTGCAAAAACTCCTGCGCACGCAACTCGAACGCCGCGCCGACGAGTTTGGACCCCGCCTGTCCGGAAAAGTTGTTCGTTATGGCGACGCTTGCGTTCGGCTTCTTCGTCGACGCGTCGGCATTCCTCGCGCCGGGCGGAACGCGCGGCGCTGCGTGGCACAATGACGGCCTCATTCCGTCCGTTTGCGTTTTCTGCCTCATGACTCCTCTCTCTGAACTCGCGCAAGGACAGCAGTACCCCGCCGCCGCGCTGTATGTGGTGGCCACGCCGATCGGCAACGTCGCCGACATCACGCTGCGCGCGCTGCATGTGCTCGGACTCGTAGACCGCATCGCCGCGGAAGACACGCGCAACACCGGTCAGTTGCTCGCGCGCTATGGCATCTCGAAGCCGCTCATCGCGGTTCATCAACATAACGAGCGAGCCGCCGCGCAACGCATCGTCGAGCATTTGCAAGCAGGCGAGCGTGTCGCTTATGTGTCCGACGCGGGCACACCCGGCATTTCCGATCCGGGCGCAAAGCTTGTCGACGCGGCTCGCGAAGCGGGCTTCGCAGTGATTCCGCTGCCGGGCGCGAGTGCCCTTGCCACTGCGCTGAGCGCGGCGGGGGATTGGGTCTCGACGTTCTCGTTCCTCGGCTTCCTTCCGCCGAAACCTAAAGCCCGCGCCGCCGCGCTGCAAACCCTCGCGCCGCATCCGCACGCAATGGTCTTCTACGAAGCGCCGCACCGCATCGTAGAAACGGTGCAGGCTTTGGCCGATGCGTGGGGCGGCGAGCGCAAGCTGCTCATCGCGCGAGAACTGACGAAGTTACACGAAGCCTTGCATTGCGGCACCCTGGCCGAAGCGCCAACGTGGCTCGCCGCCGATCCAAACCGCCAACGCGGTGAGTTCGTACTGGTGGTCGAAGGCGCGCAGCAGGAAACGGCCGGCGAACACGATCACGACGCGTTGCTCGAAATGTTGCTGGAGGAGTTGACGGTGAGCAGCGCGGCCAGGATCGCGGCGTCGATCACCGGCGCGTCGCGCAACGCGCTGTACACGCGCGCACTGGCGCTCAAGAAAGAAGACGATTGAGAGAAACGGCAGCGCCTTACACGCAGCAGCAAAGATCAAACAAAAAGGGCCGCCCATGTACATGAGCGGCCCTTCTTTTTTCTGCAGGCGGACGTAGCTCGCCATACCGACCGGCGCAAAAAGCGCCCTGCGCCTATTACTTCTGCGCGATCGGACCTGAATCGGACGCCAGCGTTTCGTCACGCGCCTGGCGCGCTTCGTCCTGCGTCACACCTTCGATTTTCACGCGCGCGGTGCCCGCGTGGCGCATATCGAGAACATTCGCTGCCGCCATCGACAGATCGATCACGCGGCCGCGAGCGTACGGGCCGCGGTCGTTGATCCGGACGACGACGGAACGCGAAGTGGCGGGATTCGTCACCCGCACATACGAACCGAGCGGCAACGTGCGATGCGCGGCGGTCAGCGCGTGCATGTCGTAACGCTCGCCATTAGCGGTGCGGCGGCCATGGAAGCCGCGGCCGTACCAGGAGGCGCGCCCGGTCTGATGAAAGTCCGAAGCACCGGTACTGTCATCCGAAAGAGGCTTTGCATCTGCCAGCGATGGCCCTTGCGCGGCAGCATCGGCGGACGCCGGCGCGCTGCCGTAGGCTTGCGGTCCGAAAGACGCAGCTTGCGTGTTCTTTGTGCGGAGCGGCACGGCGCTTGCGACACTGTTGTCGACGCCCGGCGGCGTGGCGCAACCGGCCAGCACAAAAAAGGCAAAAAGTGTCCCCAGACTACGGGATAACCGAGTTTTCATAAGACGTGCAATCAAATTGTCGAGCCGCATCACGCGTAGTTGAGCGTGTTGCCTGCGACTCCGGCGGCAAAGGACGACAACGCGCCGCGCAGACGAGCGCAGAACGTCAAAGCCCGGATGCGGCTCATTCAGCCGCTACCGCACGGTTAATTTTCACGTCTGGCGCAACCTGTCCCCGGCAGCCTGACCAGACCCCACATGCCGCCATCGAACGTGGCAAACACGTTCTTGCGCGCGAGACTCAGCGTGCAGGAACGGCGGCGTAGGCCCCACCCAGCGTCACGACCGTAAGAGTCATAGCAGGCGCGTGGCGCCTGGCTGGGCAAGACGTGTGCATCGAAAGCTCGATACCTGATGGCCGTCCAAAACCGCGACAGCCCATACTTGAGTGGCGATCCGCGCTCCTATTTGTGATAGGGACGCATCGCCTTGTGGCAGCACGATTCCTCGTGCATGGGGTCCATTATACCCAAAACAGAATGCTGTGTTGCTAAGCGACTGAAAACCTTGATGAATCTTCACCATTGCTGCAAGAATGAGCAGACAAAACGCTGCGCCGCAAGCATTCGCGGGCGGGCGAACGTCGGCGCGGTGCGTCGAGACGCCGGTACAATCAACGTTTTCCCCGCGGCGCCGTCATTCATGAAAGTCACTTTGATCCCCGTCACGCCGTTTCAGCAAAACAGCTCGTTGCTCGTTTGTGAGGCAACCGGGCGCGCGGCCGTCGTCGATCCGGGCGGCGATCTGGACGTCATTCAGGCTGAGATCGCGCGCCAGAACGTGAGCGTCGAGAAAGTCTTCCTGACGCACGGTCACATCGACCACTGCGCAGGCGCGAAGACACTCGCCACGCATTACGGAGTGCCGATCGAAGGCCCGCATCCCGACGAACGCTTCTGGCTCGACAAACTGCCCGATCAGAGCACGCGGTTCGGCTTTCCGGCAGCCGACGCATTCGAGCCCGATCGTTGGCTCGACAATGGCGACACCGTGCAATTCGGCGACGAGACGCTCGAGGTCTATCACTGCCCCGGGCATACGCCCGGCCACGTCGTGTTCTTTAGCCGTGCGCATCGGCTAGCGCTGGTCGGCGACGTGCTGTTCGCGGGTTCGATCGGCCGCACGGATTTTCCGCGCGGCAATCATGCGGATCTGGTGCGCTCGATTCGCGAAAAGCTCTGGCCGCTCGGCGACGACGTCACCTTTGTCCCGGGCCACGGTCCGACGTCGACCTTCGGCGCGGAGCGGCGTAGCAATCCCTATGTTGCCGACGGAGTCGTCGCATGAGCAGCGAAATCTATGTCAGCACCGACGTCGAAGCGGACGGCCCGATTCCCGGCCCGCATTCGATGCTGAGCTTCGCGTCGGCGGCCTATACGGAAGACAAGCAACTCATTGCCACTTTCTCCGCGAATCTGGAGTTGCTCGAAGGCGCCGCGCCGCATCCCGTGCAAGAAGCGTGGTGGAAGACGCAGCCGGAAGCCTGGGCGGCCTGCCGCAAGGACTTGCAGCGTCCGGAGGCGGCGCTCGCGGCGTATGTCGACTGGGTCGAGGCGCTGCCCGGCAAACCGGTGTTCGTCGCGATGCCGGCCGGCTTCGACTTCACCTACATGTTCTGGTACATGATGCGCTTTGTCGGCCGTTGCCCGTTCTCGTGGTCGGCGCTCGACATCAAGACACTCGCGTTCGCAATGACCGGCTTGCCGTATCGCAAGAACATCAAGCCGCGCTTTCCGAAACACTGGTTCGACGAACATCCGCATACCCATGTGGCGCTAGACGACGCTATCGAGCAGGGCGCGCTTTTCTGCAACATGCTGAAGGATCTGCGCGCAATGCAAGCGGCAGGCTCGGCGGCCGGCGTAGAAGGGGACGCGTCAGGACAAAATCCCGCTGAGGAACCGGCAAATTAGGTAATCTCCCTCGCTCAGGCCGTTTTGCATTGCGTTTCGTTTTCGCGCCCTCTACCATGCGGTGATACGGCGACGCCAACGGAGGCGCAGTTGACACTCGATACGTTCTCTCAAAAAATCCTGCGCCTTTTGCAGCTGGATGCACGCCGCTCGGTGCAAGAAATATCCGACCAGGTCGGTCTGTCGAGCACGCCTTGCTGGCGGCGCATCAAGGACATGGAGCAATCGGGCGTGATCCAGCGCTACACGGCGCTGCTGGATCGCGAGAAGCTGGGACTGCACGTGTGCGCGCTCGCGCACATTCACCTCACGCGTCATACCGAAGGCGGCGTCGAACAGTTCGAGCGGGAAATCGCCACTTGCCCGGAAGTGACCGAGTGCTACAGCACCACCGGCGAGTCCGATTACATCCTCAAGATCGTGGCCCCGGACATCAAGGCGTACGACACGTTCCTTCACGAACGCATCTTCAAGATTCCAGCGGTTGCTCAAGTACGCACGAGCGTCGTGCTGCGCGAAATCAAATTCGATACGCAACTACCGCTGTGATATGCGCGGACGTGCGCTGAGGTTCGCTGTGTTGGATAGCCGCGGGCAGTTTAGTTGCAGCACAAACCGGTGCGGCTGCGTGCGGTGGCTCGTTCAACGAGGCTTGCAGCGGCGTTCGACGCGTCGCGTCGAATTGCATCCTTTCGCGGCTTAGCTGGTGCCGTGCGGGACCGTGCTCTTGTGTCGATCCGCACCCGCGCCGGCCTGCGTCGACAAACCGCTTTGCGCCGACGGTGTGTCGACTTGGCGCAGTAAATCGAGCTTGCGCGCGCCAAGGCGGCGCGTGAGCGCGGCGAGGTCGACACGTTCAAGCGCCCCCATGCTTTCGCCGTTGTCATGGCGCAAGGATCGCGCGGGCAGTACGACTTCGACGTCAAGCCCGGTGCTCAGATAATGAATGTTGACCGCCGCGGCCTTGAGGCCGACCGTCGCCAATGCCGCGTTCACGTCGGCAACGATCCGCTCGCGCGAAGGCAACCCGACCGGCGGATGCGCGACCGCATCGTTCTCGGGATCGACGTGGATCAGCGCGTCGAGCACACGGTTGTCGCTCAACACACGCAGGCGTGCACTCTCTGCGATGTAATGCCCTTCGGACACCGAGATCAGCGGATCGACCAGAATATGTGCGTCGACCAGCGCGAAGTCGCCCATTTTTCGCGTTCTTAGTTCGTGGACGTCGCGCACGCCCGGCGTCGACAGCAACAGTGCGCGCATGTCGGCAGTGGCGGCTTCGTCTAGCGCGCGGTCCGACAGATCCTGCAGCGCGTCCCATCCGAACATCCAGCCCATACGCGCCACCATGAAACCGACGATTGCGGCGGCGATGGGGTCGAGCAGCCGCACGCCGGCGAGACTGCCGAGAATACCGAGCGCGACCACCAGCGACGATGCCGCGTCCGACCGTGCATGCCACGCGTTCGCAATCAGCATGGCCGAGCGCACGCGCTGCGCCTCGCGCAGCATGTAGCGGAACAGTCCTTCTTTGGAAAAGAGCACGAGCACTGCCACGAACAGAGCGCTCAGATGAACGGCCGGAATGTTGTCGAGATCGGCGAGGCGAGTGCCGGCACGCCACAACATGCCGACGCCGACTGCAATGAGCAGCGCGCCAAGAAATAACGAAGCGACCGTTTCGTAACGGCTATGCCCGTAATTGTGATCCGCATCCGGCTTTGCGCCGCTGTGCCGATTGGCAAACAGCACGACAAAATCTGAAATCAGATCGGCAAGAGAATGGATGCCGTCGGCCACGAGTGCCTGTGAGTGCGCGAACACGCCGATGGCGATTTGCAGCGCCATCAATACGGCATTCAGCGCAATACTGACAAACGTACTTTTGCGCGCGACGCGGTGTTTCTCGGCGGACTCAACGGCGGCGGAGGGCATCTTGAAGGAAGCAGGAGTTCAATGCCTACATTCTACCCGCCGGGCCTTCTTAAACTGCGTTGACTCGAAAAACATCCATAAAAATCAGCCGCTTATGAAAACGAAAACTATTCGCATTCCAATTACGCGAAGCAGCACGTACGGCAATTTTGGGCGACTTAGACGTGACAATGAAAAGGTCGCGTTCCGAACAACACGCGACCTTTCATGACGAGGCAGCAGCGCTTAGGCGTCCGGCTCGTATTCGTATTACATTTAATGGGGCAGCCATTTACATCTGAGTAATTCCCAGGGAATTACTTTTGAATCAGAAACTTCTCACGATCGAGACCGGCAATCCACCGCGGCGGTTTGCCACGTCCGGACCACGTGCTGCCGGATTCCGGGTCACGATATTTCGGTGCAACGCCAGCGCGCGGACGCGCGGCTTTGGCGCCTTTAGGTGCGCGGCCGCCGCCCAGTTCGCTAAGCGAGATGCCGTAGTCGGCCATTTTCTGTTTGATTTCGTTCAGCACTTCCGCGTATTCGCGCGACTTAGCCTCTTCGATCTGCTTTTCAAGCTTCTCTCGCTGCGCGAGTAGTTCCTTGTAGGAAGACATAGGTTCCCTTGTGGTTTGAATTAACGACTGCCAGTCTTAAGCCAGCTTGCCCTTTGAAGGTGTTCATGCCTCGGAATTTGAACGCGAGATTAACACAAAATAGAAAGACTACAAATGCATCGGCGTGAAACTAATACTTCTTCGTTTCAAAAACTTTCCGTTCGGCGCCGTGTCCACGCGTTCCCTTTCATTTGGCTAAGTCCGCATTTTGCAGCGGAAGGGCGTGTCGCGTCGGTAATTATGGGATTAATTATCAGCAGATGAAAATTAAGATACGTTTCAACGGCAGAACATGTCATTTCATGAAAGCTTTTATATGAGACCACGTAACATATTGCGATAGAACTTTTCCGCCGTCTTTTCTGCGATAAGGTCTTTGGCAATCGGCAATAAACGCCTAATCTGTTTGTCGCCTCATGCAATCTTCTAGCGCCACGTGCAAGGTTTCCCGATCCACCATTCCACTGTCGAATGGAAAACGTTTGCGAAGCCCGTCTTTTCTTAAATCAGCGCCATACCGGTCCACGCCGATGAGCTGATAACCGGATCGGTTAAAAAACGCATCGGTGAATTCACCTATGAGAGCCTCTTCCTGATCGGATTCCAGCGCGGGCAGCGGGTCCAGTTCGTCGCCGCCAAGCCACCCCATCGCACCGAACCCGCCGATATAGCGCAGGCGGTCGAGCGTCATTGTCCAGAACGTAAAGTCGCCGAGAACGAGGTAGCGCTCCGCGTCAGGGTGATAGCGCAGATAGCGCGCGACGAGTTCCGGCGCCGGATCGACCGGTTCGAACGTTCCCAACAAGGTGACGCGCTGACCATTGAGGACGTCGCCGTCGGGCGCGTCGACAACGAGAAAGCCGGCCCGCGGATCTGCGTGGAGGTTGTGCGTATGCTCCGCGAGCCGACTCACCAGAATCGTAGGCCGGTGGCGCACGTCTGGCGCGAATGGCAGCACGGACGGATAAGGGAAACCTTCCGGCTGGCGAGCGTGCGTCGCGAGCGTACCGACGGCGGAGGTATGCAGCAGGTGCAATGGCGCTTGTGCGGGAATGTTCAATTGCTTTCCTTGTTGAATGATCTCTGCTCGCCTGAGACCCCGAAAGCGCGGTTGCACGGGGGACGCCTGAGCTATCGCCCCGGGCCGGCGCTAGCGCTTGCAGTCGGCGCCGATCGCCTCCGGACGTAAGCTTTCATGGTCTCGAGCGCTTCAAGCATAAGACAGCGTGCCTGGTTAGAATCGGAAATTCGCTTTCAGTGCGCTTTCTCCCAGCATCTTTCTCCACGAGACTTCCGTGTCCGATCGCTCTCCCGACTTCGCCGCCATCCCCGCCGCTCACCGAGATCTGTCCTACACAGTTCGTCAGCGAGCCCGCATTGCGACCATGGCAGTGTTTTTCATCGCCGGGATGGTGTACGGGTCGTGGGGTGTGCACGTGCCAACCGTGCGCGACCGTTTCCAGCTTAGTCCAGCATTGCTGTCGCTGGCGCTTCTCGCCGTCGCCGGCGGCTCGATCGGCGCGATGGCCGCCAATGCGTCGTGGATCGCGCGTGTCGGCACACGCCGCGCCTGCCTGACCGGCGGCCTCGTGATGGCGGTCTGCGCCGCATTGATCCTGGTGGTGCCGTATTACTGGCTTCTGCTGATCGTGCTGGCAACGTTCGGCGCGGGCATGGCCACGCTCGATGTCGCCATGAACGCTGAGGCCAGCGCCGTTGAGAAAGCGTTGGGCAAGCCGATCATGTCGTCGTTGCACGGCATGTTCAGCGTCGGCGGGATGTTCGGTGCGGCGGCGGGCGGCGCGCTGCTCGCGCACGGCATGGCGCCGGCCGTGCATCTGGCGTTGGCGGCCACCGTCAGCGCACTGGTGCTGATCGCCGCGTGTCCGGCAGTGTTACCGCATGTACCGCACGACGATCATCCGGATTCCGCGACGCCGCGCGCCAATCGTTGGCGCTCGCCGGCGTTGTGGGCGCTCGGCACCATGGCGCTAGTCGCGCTGATCGCAGAAGGCGCAATGTACGACTGGGCGACCGTCTATATGCGCGACGTCGTCCTCGCCACGCCCGCGCTCGCGAGCGCTGCGTATGCCGCGTTTTCCGGCGGCATGGCGGCGGCCCGTTTTGCCGGCGACGCCGTGCGCGCACGCTTCGGCGCTCCGCAACTAGTAATGGGCAGCGCAACGCTCGCGCTCGCAGGAATGATCGGCGCGCTCCTGCTGCCGACGCCGGTCGCCGCGCTAGTCGGTTTCACTTTGATGGGCCTCGGCTTGGCCAACATGATGCCGGTGCTGTTCGCGGCCGCGGCGAGCGTAAAGGGCATTCACGCAGCCGAAGGCCTCGCGCACGTCGCCGGGCTCGCTTATTTCGGGCTGCTGTTCGGGCCAGTGGTGATCGGTGCAGTCGCGCAGGTGACCAATCTGTCGATCGGGCTTTCCGTTGTCGCCGTGTGTTGTGCGTTGATTGCGTTCGCGGGCCCCAAAGTACTGCGACGCCTGAAAATCTAGCAACAACGCGCGGCATCAAAAGAAAAAAGGCACGCGACCTGACGGTACGCGTGCCTTTTTTAATCATGCGTTCACGGGCAGCGCAAGCTGCCCGCGTACATGCGCTCTTACATCTTCACCACGTCGAGCAGCGTCTTCTTGCCCGACTTGTAGTTGTACAGCGAGATCACGCCGTGCTTCAGGTCGCCCTTCGAATCGAAGGTCGTCTGGCCGATCACACCCTTGTAGTCGGTGTTCGGCATTGCAGCCAGGATCTTCGCCGGATCGGTCGAGCCAGCGCGCTTCATTGCGTCGACGATGATGTACACCGCGTCATACGTGAACGGAGCGTAAATCTGGATCGGCTGGCCGAAACGCTTCAGATACTTTGCCTGGAACGCCGGGCCGCCTTCCATCTTCTCGAGCGCCATACCGGCTTCCGAGCAGACGATGTTGTCGGTTGCGTCGCCGGCCAGATCGGACAGCTTGTCGGTACACACGCCGTCGCCTGCCAGCACCTTCGCACGCAGGCCAAGCTGCTTGGCTTGCTTCGCGAACGGGCCGCCGGTTGCGTCCATGCCGCCGTACATGATGGCGTCAGGATTCTCACCCTTGATCTTCGTCAGAATTGCGCGGAAGTCGACAGCCTTGTCGTTCGTCGCGTCATGCGACATCACGTTCAGACCCAGCGACTTTGCGGTCTTTTCGAATTCGTTCGCGAGACCCTGGCCATAAGCGGTCGAGTCGTCGACGATCGCGACGCTCTTCACTTTCAGACCCTTGGCTGCGTAGTTAGCCAGTGCCGGACCTTGTTGCGCATCGGTTGCGACGACGCGGTACGTCGTCTTGAAACCTTGTTGCGTGTAGGCCGGGTTCGTTGCCGACGGCGAGATCTGCACGATGCCTGCATCGCTGTAGATCTTCGAAGCCGGAATCGACGTGCCCGAGTTCAGGTGGCCGACCACTGCGACGACTTTATCGTCGACCAGCTTCTGCGCGACCTGCGTAGCAGTACGCGGGTCGGCTGCGTCGTCTTGTGCGTCGAGTTGCAGCGTGATTTTCTGGCCGCCAATCGTCAGGCCCTTCGCGTTGATTTCTTCAACCGCGAGGCGAGCGCCGTTTTCGTTGTCTTTCCCCAGGTGAGCGATACCGCCAGTCAACGGTGCAACGTGACCGATCTTGACGACCGTGTCAGCCGCAGCCGATGTTGCCAACGTCGCGAACAGCATCGCCGCAGCGCTGATCGGCAACAGCTTTTGAATCTTGATGTTCATGTAAGTCTCCAGTTTCGGTCCCAAAAACAACGTAATCGCCCTGTGCCCCCGCTTCCCCCACACGTGTCGCTCAGTCCCGTGGACGACCACGCCGGTTGCATCGTTCATGCACTTGGCCAGCACGTTCGCCGGACTGTTTGTGGCAGGCGGCGACCCGTACTTGCGCGCAAGTGTAGGCTATCAAATTAATTTGTGGGACTTTTTTGAGGAAGTGGGATGAACACTAATAGCGTTTATCCAACAGCGACCGTTTCCGGCTTGCATGGCGGGCCGGAGAACTCCAGCCCATGCGGGTTTCCGCTATGTAAAGCGTTCATTGAGGAACCCGGCCTCAAGCTTTTAGCGGGTTAAACCGTTAATGGTTCGAATAAGTTTCGAGCGGCTTTTGATTGTGAAAACGACGTGCATCGCAAGCGGGGGCGATGCACGCCTGACTCATGCCGATCAGCGCCCGAATGCCGCAATACGCGCGCTTGCCGCACGCCATTCCTGCTCGAGTTGCTCCATCAGTTCAGCAGCGCCGAAGTCTTCGCGTCGCGCACGGCCCAACGGTGCGCCCTGCCCCGACCACAGCGACAGATAGTCGCCGTTCTGCGCGCGGGCGGCTGTTTGACGCAACTCTTGCGTCAATGCGTTCTGCACCGGATAAGGCGCGATGTTCTGCGGCGTATCGCTCAAACGCTGCATCAGCGGATTACGTATGCCGCGGGCATGACGGCCTGTGATTGCACGCGTCACTGAAGTCGATGTGTCCGTGATCGAACGCAGCCGCTCTTTCCATGCCTGCGGTATAGCGCTCTCGCGGCTCGTCAAAAACGCGGTGCCCATCACGGCGGCTTGTGCGCCGAGCGCAAGCGCGGCGACGATCCCGCGTCCGTCCATGATGCCGCCCGCGGCCAGCACCGGCAGCCCGGTTGCATCGACGAGTTGCGGTACGAGCGCCATCGTGCCGACCAGCGCTTCTTCAAATGAGCCGATGAACGTACCGCGATGCGCGCCTGCCTCCGATCCTTGCGCGGCGATCGCATCGGCGCCGACATCTCGCCACGCGACACCTTCGGCGACGTGCGTCGCGGTGCCGATTACATACTGACCGTTGGCATGAAGCCGCGCGACGTCCTCGCTCGACAGCACTCCGAAAGTGAAGCTGACCACCGGCACGCGCGACTCGATCAGCGCCTCCAGTTGCGCGCGAAAATCGGGCGCATAGCGTTCGAGCGGCCTGCCCGGCGGCAAGCCGAGATCCGCGCGCACCGGGTCGATTGCTTCGAGCGCGCGGCGCACTGTGGCGTCGTCCGGCGAGGCCGGTTCCAGTACAAACAGATTGACGCCGAACGGACGATCGGTGAGCGCGCGAATCGCCGCGACATCGGTTGCAATCTTCTCCGGCGACAGCGCCGCGCCCGCCAGCGTCCCCAGGCCGCCGCTATTCGATACTGCGGCCACCAGCTCCGGCGTGGTCGCGCCCGCCATCGGCGCCTGGACGACCGGCACCCGCATTTCAAAACGCTCGGCAAACGGCGTCACAAAATTGACTTCACCCATGATCGATTCTCCTTCGCGCGACCCGCTCTTCATTACGGCAAACCACTACCGTGGACTCTACCGGCACCACGCGCAACGGAAAAATGAATTATCGAGAACGTTTCAATCGCCTTACGAGATTGCCTTCCGAAGGCGCGTCGCCCGAACTCCCGAAGGCTGCGCGCAAGGCTGCCGGACCCCTGACTGCAGCGGCTTTCGTTTGATGGCAAACTGACCGCCCGCTTCAGGCATTCGAGCCTCTTGCGTTGACCTGGACTCAATCCGCAGACTCACCTCGCGCGCAACGCGCGACTATGGAGAACATCATGAGCACCACTTCCCGATGGATCGACATCCCTGCCGGCAACGACACGTTCGGCGGCTATCTGGCATTGCCCAAAGGCGGCAAGGGACCGGCCGTCATCATCATCCAGGAAATTTTCGGCGTGAACAGCCATATTCGCTCGGTCGCGGATCAGTACGCGCTAGACGGATATATCGCGCTCGCCCCTGACGTGTTCTGGCGGGTGCAGCCGCGCGTCGAGTTGACATATGAAGGCGCCGACCGCGCCAAGGGCATCGAACTGATGCAAAAGCTCGACGCGAACGAGGCCGCCGACGACATCGGCGCCGCTGCCGCGGCACTGCGCGCGATGCCCGAAGTCACCGGCAAGATCGCCGCCATCGGCTTCTGCTTCGGCGGACGCCTTGCATATATGGCGGCCGCGCGAGGCAGCGTGGACGCCGCAGTCGCCTATTACGGCGGCGGCATCCAGAACCAGCTCGACGAAGCCGCAAAGATCAAGGTGCCGATGCAGTTTCACTACGGCGAACTCGACGAGCACATTCCGCTGTCGGCCGTCGGACAGATTCAGGAGCGCTTTGCGGGCCGCACGGATACCGAATTCCACATCTATCCAAATGCCGATCACGGCTTCAACTGCTGGGACCGTGCGTCGTATAACCAGCGCGCTTCGGCGCTCGCGCATGGCCGCACGCTGACGTTCCTTGGCGAGCGTGCTTAAGTCAAGCCAATAGTCGGCACGATGCGCGCGGCTTTTCACGTCTGCGCGTAAGTCGGCTACCCTGTCAAGAACGGCGCGTCGCCAGCGCGCCGTCTTCTTTTGTGCGCGCCCATGAGCGGCTCGAATATCGCGGCGCCCTGTTTGCCGCAGCCGCCGGCGCGCATCAATATCCGGTATTCAACATTCGGCAACGAGGGCTCTTCCGTCGTGCTATCAGACTATCTTGCCCATGACGCCATCGGCCTCGCCGAACTGGTGCGAACTCGTGAAGCGAGCGCGCGCGAGTTGATCGACACAGCGATCTCGCGCACCGAAGCGGTCAATCCCGCGATCAATGCGATCGTGCTGAAGGACTATGACGCGGCCCGCGAACGCGCGTCGCGTTACGACGCAAGCACGACGAACGGAGCGAATCCCGCAGACACCGGCAGCAACGGTACGACGCCGAGCGCGCAGACTGCGCTCGCCGGTGTGCCGTATCTGATCAAGGATCTCGGCGCTCCCGTTGCAGGACTGCGCATGACAATGGGCAGCCGCCACTACCGTCATTTCATTCCCGGCGACGACGCGCCAGTGGTCGCGCTTGCCAAGGCCGCAGGGCTGAACATCTTCGGCAAGACGAGCACTTCCGAACTGGGCCAGATGCCTTATACGGAGCCCGAACTGTTTGGCGCATGTCGCAATCCGTGGAATCTCGACCATACGCCGGGCGGCTCCAGCGGCGGAGCGGCGGCAGCAGTCGCCGCCGGAATCGTGCCGCTTGCGCATGCGTCGGACGGCGGCGGTTCAATCCGCATTCCTGCATCGTGCTGCGGCCTCTTTGGACTGAAGCCGTCGCGCGGACGCGTGCCGCGCATGCCCGCCGCAGTGACGGCCGGCGAACTCGGCATCGATCACGGCGTATCGCGCAGCGTGCGCGACAGCGCGGTGTTGCTCGACCTTCTTGCGGGTAACGCCGACCGTCCGCTCGGCGCGCCCGGTACGTTTCTCGGCGCGAGCCGCGAGCCGTGCAAGCCGCTGAACATCGCTTACGTCACCGAGCCGATGCTCGCGCCGTCCCTCTCCGCCGATGCCCGCGCCGCACTGGAGGACGCCGCGCAACTCGCGAGTTCGCTTGGCCATAACATCGAGCCGATTTCGCTTGGCATCGATTTCGCGGCCGTCAGACACGCATTTCTCACGCTCTGGTCCGTCACCGCGGAAGATCTCGTGCTGAACGCCGAGCGCATCACCGGGCGCAAACCGCTGCGCGACGAGTTCGAAATCTCCACATGGGTGATGGCGCACGTGGGCCGCAAGCTCGGTGAACGCGGCTTGCCCGCTGCGCTCGAAGAACAGCGCCGCATCACCGAACGTTTGACGGGTCTGCTGCAGCGTTACGACGTGATTCTGTGCGCGACGCTTGCGAGCGCGCCAATCAAGATCGGCGAGATGCAGCCGACTTCGACGGAACGCATGCAAATGCGCGCCGTCAGCGCGATGCCGCTTGAGCCGTTGCTCAAGAAGCTGCTGGCCGAAGCGTCGAATAAAGCATTTGCGTGGGCAGGCTGCACGGAGTTGTTCAATCTGAGTGGCCAGCCGGCCATGTCGATACCGCTTTACTGGAATGCACGTGGGCTCCCGGTTGGCGTGCAGTTTGCCGCGCGCGACGGTGGCGAAGCGACGCTGTTGCGCCTCGCCGCGCAACTGGAAGCGGCGCGTCCCTGGTTCGACAAGCGGCCGCCGCTTATCAAGGCGCGCAGCTAGGTGGCGCAGTTGACGTTCGACTCGGGCTTAGCAGCTGAGACACGCCCGGCGTTGGGGTGAGCCGCGTGAAGAGCGCCAACGCCATGCGGATATCGCACCTCCGGAAAGTGTCCCGTGATGTTCTGTGTGAGCGTCAATATGCGTCCGCGCGGTGAAGCCACAAAAAGGGCGTCTGCCGCGCATGGCGGCAGACGCCCAAGTGACAGGTCATTGAACGTGCGCCGCAATATTTGCAGCGCTATTCATTTCACATGTCAGCACGACATGTGAGGCACGCGTTCACGCCTTCTTGTTATATGCGCTGCACCAACCCTTGGCCGCGACCTGCTTGCCGGCGAACATCGGGCACGGCGCGTATGGGTCTGCCGCCTTGCCCTGATAGAAGCTGCAATTGCCGCAGTCCTGGCCCGGCGCGTATTTGGCGAACTTCGCCTTGTCGACCTTGCTGGCGTCTTCCTTGTAGCCGAGCGCTTGCGCGGTCGGATCGCTCTCGGCGACCTTCGGCGCATCGGCGAGCGCCTGGCGGGACAGCGCGAGCGATGAGGCAACACCGATACTGGTGATCAAAAACGTACGACGGGAAGCTTTCATGGGGACTCACTCCATTTATATTGAACTGATCGCCGTTCTATCGACAGCGGTCCCCAAGCATAGCAATGAAGCCGCCGTACGTGACGGCTCAAATGATAGAGATAAGCGAATCGGTACGAATTGACGCAGCATGGCGGCAGACGCAGCCCCCCTCCTCACGCGCGCCCGCTCAACTCGCAGACCCGTTGCGCGATCGCGAGCGAAGCGGTCAGTCCCGGCGATTCGATGCCGAACAGATTGACCAGTCCGCGCACGCCATGCGCGGCCGGCCCCTGAATTACGAAGTCGGCGGCAGGTTCGCCCGGACCCGACAGCTTGGGACGGATGCCCGCATAGGCAGGCTGCAACGCATTGTCGGGAAGCGCGGGCCAGTACGCGCGGATCGCCGCGTAGAAAGATTCGGCGCGCCGTGGATCGACGTCGTAGCTGATTGCATCGACCCATTCGACGTCGGGACCAAAGCGCGCCTGGCCACCCAGATCGATTGTCAGATGCACGCCGAGTCCCGCTTCGTTGGGCATCGGATAAATCAGCCGGCTGAACGGTGCGCGCCCCGAGATACCGAAGTAGTTGCCGCGCGCGAGATAAAGCGGCGGCACGTGCCGCGCGTCGAGTCCGCGGATCTTGCGGGCCAGCGCGTTCGCGTGCAGGCCCGCACTGTTGATCACGCAAGCCGAACTGATGGTGGCCGGCGCATCACCGCCCACTTTGATGATGAAGCGGCCATTACTCGCTTCGATTGCCTCCACCGGCGAGTGGAACGCGAACACCGCGCCATCGCGCTCGGCGTCGCCCTGCAACGCGAGCATCAGCTGATGACTGTCCACAATGCCGGTCTGCGGCGAGAAAACCGCCGCCACACATTCGAGCGCCGGTTCGAGCGCCTGCGCCTGGTCGCCGGTAATACGCATCAGGTCGAGCACGCCGTTCTCGCGACCTTTGTGCATGATGCTTTCCAGCTGCGGAATCTGATTGGACGACGTCGCTACAAGCAGTTTGCCGCAGCGCGAATGCGGCACGTTATGCTCGACACAGTAGTCGTAGAGCATCTCGCGTCCTCGCACGCACAGCGTTGCCTTGAGCGAGCCGCGTGGATAGTAGATGCCCGCGTGAATCACTTCACTGTTGCGCGAACTCGTGCCTACGCCAATGGCCTCGGCTGCTTCCAGCACGATCACTTCCCGCCCGCGCGCCGCGAGGGCGCGCGCTACCGCGAGCCCGACCACGCCCGCGCCGATCACGACACATTCGATTTGGTCCATGTCCCTCGACGCAGCCAACTTCGCCGCGCGCCGCCTCGTTCACCAATATAGATGACGCCAGCATGCAGCCAACGAGCGTCTTACACCGCTCGCTGGCGAACGCACTGCCGTTTCGCAACCCGCTGCGTGGAATTGTACGACGCCGCACAGAGCTTGATGCCCTCCGTGGTTCCCGAGGCGGCGTTAAGCGGGCATCGGCGCCGGAACTAGCGCACAGAAGCGCAGAGGAGCGCGCAGGAACGTTAGAAGCCGATCGGTCTGCGACGGTTGCCGTAGTCGAGCCGGATGTCGCCGCCGCCGATCTCGTCGCGCCCGTCGATCCGCGCGGCGCCGAAGCCGTTCAGAATCGCGCGGCGCATTTCGCGTGGCGACGCATTCTTCAACGCCTCCAAGGCACCCTCTCCAATCTGTTCAGGAAAACGCAGACCCCAGTTGTGTGCGCCGCGAATTTCCGCGTAGATGGATTGCGCGATCCGGCGTGCGCCGTCACGGTCCGGCGGCGGAATTTCGTACACATTCATCCGGTTCATGATCGGCTCGGGAATCGAGCGCTCGTCGTTGGCTGTGGCGATCCAGATCACATGGCCGGCGTTGATGGGAACTTCAGCGAATTCGTCGATGAAAGTCTGCGCCGTGTCGTGCTCCAGCAACGCGTACAGCGCGCCAAGCGGATCGTATTGCGAGTCGCCGGTCGCCTTGTCGATTTCGTCGACCGTGATAACAGGGTTTGCATAGCTGCCGTTCACGAGCGCGTCGAACACTTTGCCCGGCTTCGCATTTTTCCATTGCGACGACGCGCCGGAAAGAATCCACCCAGCCGTCAACGAACTCATCGCGACGTAGTGGTAAGCCGTGCCGAGCAGGCGCGCTAACTGCTTCGCGAAATGCGTCTTGCCGATGCCGGGGTCGCCGAGCAGCAGGATCGGCATCAGTTCGAGGCGGTCTTCCGTCTCGAGACAGAGGGCGACCTGCTTGCGAATGTCGTCGAGCGGGTCGGCAAAGTTCGGCAGTGCGTCGATCAGATCGTCGATAGACGGCATGCGGTTCGGCTTGACGCAGAAGCGCAGATTGCCGGTTTTCAGCATCTTTTCGTAGGTTGTACGCAGCGCGTCGTTGGCGCCTTCGCCGAGATCGTTCAGAGCGGTCTCGACCTGATCGAGGTCGTACACCTGACTGAACGATGCGACGGCGATTTCCTGTTTGACCATTGCTGTTGTCATTGCTCACCCCGTTCTGGCTGGCCTTGCTCGGCGGCACCCAAGGCGGGCGCCGTTTCAGGTTCAGTTTAACGACGACAAATCGGCACGCAAGCCAGCAGTCGCGCGGCTCTGCTGCTAACAGCCGGTCATTTGAGACGGGCGCGGGAAGCGCCGTCCGGATTACCGGCCCAACCGGAAATGCATTGTTGCTGAACCCGGCCCCGTTTAACCTGTCAGAAAAGCGTTCTGCTCTTCAGGCGTAAGATGGCCATCTGACAACGCTGCCGGACGCAGTCACCGGAGATTTGCTTTATGTGGAAAACCAGTATCGTGGCCGTGCTGCTTGGCACTTCGTTGCTCGCACAGGCGCAACAACGGCCGCCGCAGCCGGTTGTTCAATGGGAGTTGCAAGTATTGCGCGACGGTCAGCAGATCGACACGTTCGAAGGCACCACCACGGTTGGCCAGGCGCGCACGGATACGCATCACAAGGTGGTTCAGCATAACGTCGGCTGCAAGGATCGGCCGGCCGGCAGCATCGACCTCGCCCGGACGCTGACCGTGTCGCCGCTGCAGGCGGACAGTAACGAGGTCACGCTGTCCATCGAGGCGCAGGAAACTTTCGAGGACTCCGCCGCGCGGCAAACGGACACCGGCTGCAAACTGCCGCCGCAGCCGCGTCAGGTGAGCGCGAGCCACCCGGGTCTGAAAGTGGCAGCGGGTCAATCGGCGAGCTGGACGATCGTCGCCAAAGATCCGAACTTGGTCTATCGCGTCCGCGCGAGCCTGACTAACGGGGCAAGTGAGGCGGCAGGCGCGAGTGCCGCGGGTGCCGCGAGTGGCGCAAGTGGCGCGAACGCTACGAACTGAGCGGCAAGGCGAAGGGTTGAAAAGCGAAGCTGAAGAGCCAACCTGAACGTTGTGCGAACAACGCACGAATAATCAAAGCCCCGAAAACAGAACACGTGGATAACGCGGCATGCGAAACCCCGAAGAATTGATCCGCGAAAGCACAGCACCCAAAGATTTTGTGGCGGTGAGCTGGAACCTTCACAAAGGGAGAACGCCGCTCGGCTTTCAGGCCTGGCAGGCCATGCAGCGCTGGGTTCAGTCGACCCAGGCAGACGCCTATTTTCTCCAGGAAGCCATGGCGCGGCGCATGCCGTCGCCGGTGCTGGGGAGCAGTTTCGGCGCACCGGTTGCCGATCCGCTAAGCGACGTCTGGCATTGCCAGGCTACCGAAATCGCGCGGGCGCTCGAACTCGAAATCGCGCTCGGGCCGAACGTCTTCAAACCGTCCTGGCGACACGGCAATGCGATCCTGTCGCCGCATCCGCTCGATCTCGGCGGACGCTGGGACATCTCCGCGCATCGCTTTGAAAAACGCGGCCTGCTTGTCGCGCGCGCAACCTTCGGCGGCCACTCGGTCACCTTGTTGTGCGCGCACCTTGCCCTTACGCGCTCGGCGCGCTTGCGTCAGATGAACTGGATCGCCCACTGGATCGCGAAAGAAGCGCCGGACGGGCCGCTTGTGCTGGCCGGCGACTTTAATGACTGGCGCAACGACTCGGTGCCGCTTTTCGGCGAACATGGCCTGCACGAAGTCGCGACACTGCTCGGCGAATCCGGCCGCACCTTCCCGGCTTTTTCGCCGGCCCTCGCGCTGGACAAGATGTTCATCCGCGGCATGAAGCCGATCGAGTGGATTCAACCGACACAGGAGACCGCGTGGCTCTCCGATCACTTGCCGTATATGGCGCGGTTGCGCGTCGAATGACGGCGCGAAAGCGTGAAATCGACGTTGTCAGGGGCGGTGCGACCGCCCTTTTTCTTTTAATCCCGCCAGACTCCGCGCCCAAAGCAGCTACATCCGTTCAGGCGTCCACGTCACCGTAGCAGAGAGTTCCTCGCCCGGTTGCAGCACGCAGCCGCCGACATGCTCGCGCGGACCGGACGCGTTAAAGCAATCGGTCGTGTTCGTCACCGGTTCCACGCATAGCTGCGAGTCGTCGGCGGGCGCAAAAATCACCATATGGTCGAACGGCGCCTCGGCGGTCATCGTCAATTGACGGCTTTCGTCGGGCCATGCAATCGTCGCTTCGCGCGCCCAGTTTGCGAAGTTGTTGTCCAGATCGAAAGCATCCGGAGATAGACCGTCGCGGCGCAATGCATCGACAGCCGGATGCGAACCAAGATGCGTCGGCAGCACGTGAGCGTCGGCGTGCCACATTGCCGCTACATCGGCGTAGATGCGCGCTTGCCGCGTGCGCGGATAGTACGGATGATGTCCCATGCCGAACGGCATCGGCCGCCCTGCCAGGTTTTGCGCCGACAGCGTGATGCGCAACGCCTGATCGCTGAGTTCGATCCGTTGCCGCGCGCGATACCGGAATGGCCAATCGCCGGCAATGCGCGAATCGGGTTCGTGCTCGAAATGCAGATCCACCGAATTTTGCGTCAACGAGCCAACCTGCCACGGACGCCGCCACGCGTTGCCATGCAGCGCGTGCGCAAAGCGCGCGTCGTTACCGCTGAGATCGACTATGGCGCCGTCGAATCCGAAGCGCGCATTGCGAATCCGGTTGCAATACGGAAAGAGCGGAAAGCTCGCCATGCGCAACGGGTCCCGCTCGGTGAATGCGGCGTGCGAAGCGGGCCGCATCCAGTGCCGGGGGCCGTTCGCCGTGCTCTCGTAGAAAGCAGCCAGCGCGCCGCCAATCGCAGGCGCAATCACGAGCCGTAGCGTGCCGGCCGTCAGCGTGACAACCTGCGGCGCGATGGAAGGATCGTCGAGCCATGCCAGTTCGGTTGCAGCAGGCAGCTTGGGATTGGCGGAAACGTCGGGCATGTGGAGAGAGAAAACGTGGCATCGCGCGAAGACGGCTAACGGCTACAGCGCGGACCCTGTTGGCGTCGATGTACCGCGCACCCTGCGCGGCCCGTGCGGATCAAGGTCCGCGCGTCGCAGAATCGCACGCCATGACACGCCGGTCAATATTATTAGTAATAATTCGGATACGCGCCACTTCGAAACATCCCGCCACCTGCGCCCACCGTGACGGGTTAGCGCGCGTTGCCGCGCGCATATTATTAGTGGTACCGTCAGCACGGAATGTTCAGCATGTCTTCGCTTTAGCGCCGCTGCCGCGCGGCCCGCACAATGAAAAAATCGACTCAACGCCGTCCCACCATGACCGACATCGCCAAATTCACTGGCGTGTCGCAATCGACTGTCTCACTGGTGCTCAACAACGCGACCGGCGCGAAGTTTTCCGAGAATACCCGCAAGAAGATTCTCAAGGCCGCCCACGACCTCGGCTACCGGCTTGCGCCGCGCGCGCCGGTCGCGGCTTCGAGCGACGAACGCAATCTGATCGTTTATCTCGCCGACGAAATCTCCACGAGCCCGCATCCGGTCGTCAACGTTGACGGCGCCCGCGACGCGGCCTACGCGAGCGGCAAGATGCTGGCGGTCTATTCGACGCACGGCAACGCCGACATCGAAAAGCAGGTGCTGGACACAACGTTGTCGAACCCGCATGTGCTTGGCGTGATTTACGCGACCGTCTATACGCGCAAGGTGACGCCGCCAGCCGCGCTCTCCCGCGTGCCGACCGTGCTGCTGAACTGCTACACGGGCGACAGCGGCTTTTCGTCGGTCGTGCCGGCCGAAGTCGCGGGCGGTCATCTGGCCACCGACTATCTACTGCAAGCGGGACATCGGCGAATTGGCTATATCAACGGCGAGCCGTGGCAGGACGCGTCGAAAGACCGGCTCAAAGGCTATCGCACCGCGCTGGCAACGGCCGATCTGCCCTACGCGCCCGAACTGGTGCGCGACGGCGACTGGAGCTCCGGACTCGGCTTCGAGCTGACGCTTTCATTGATGCGCGAACCCAATCCGCCGACAGCGATTTTCTGTGCGAACGACCTGACCGCGATCGGCGCGATCGAAGCGCTAAAGCAGCTCGGCCTCCGCGTTCCCGACGACGTCTCCGTGCTGGGTTACGACGACCAGGAAATCGCTCGCCATACGCATCCGCCGCTATCCACGGTGGTGCTGCCGAACTACGAACTGGGACGTTGGGCCGTCGAAACGCTGCTTCAGGAAGAGCACAACCGTGCAGCCGGCGCACCGGTACGGCACCGTATGGTGAAGCTCGACGGACCGCTGGTCGAACGTGCTTCAGTGCGGGTAATTACCGAGGCAAAAAATCCCATGACTAATATTATTAGTGATTGACCGATAATAATTCACGGTGAAATAATCGACGCGTCCGGTCGTGGCAAAGTTGTCGGGCGAAAGCAAAATCAAAAAGCAAAATACACCTCACCAGGTACTGGAGGAAGACATGGCGTTGCTCAACAAAGAGGCGCGCAGGAATGCGCGCACGCAGAAGATTCGTCCGCTGGCCGGTTCGCTGCTGGCTCTGGCAGTCGGTCTCGGCGCGGGCCTTGGTGCGATCGCGGCGCACGCGGACGACGCGTTGCCGAAACTGCCCGGCAAGACTCCGCTCAAGGTCGGCTTCGCGCAGACCGAAAGCAACAACCCGTGGCGTCTCGCGGAAACACGCAGCTTCAAGGAAGTGGCCGCGAAATGCGGCTGGCAGCTCGTGATGACCGACGCCAACGGCTCCAACTCCAAGCAGGTGTCCGACATTCAAAGCATGATCGCGCAGCACGTCGATCTGCTGGTGTTCCCGCCGCGCGAAGAAAAACCGCTTGCTCCCGTCGTGCTTCAGGCGAAAAAGGCCGGCATTCCGGTGATTCTGGTCGACCGTAACGTCGATCAGTCGGTGGCCGTCGCGGGCCGCGACTACATCACGTTCATCGGCTCCGACTTCATCGATCAGGGTCATCGCGCCGCAGACTGGCTCGTCAAGGCAACGGGCGGCAAGGCGAAGATCATCGAACTCGAAGGCACGACAGGCGCGTCCGCAGCGAATGATCGCAAGAAGGGCTTCGACGAAATCATCGCGAAGAATCCGGGCATGACGATCATCGCGTCGCAGAGCGGCGACTTTGCGCGCGACAAAGGCCGTCAAGTGATGGAAACGTTGCTGCAGGCCCATCCGGACGTCACCGCCGTCTACGCGCACAACGACGAGATGGCGCTCGGCGCGATCGCCGCGATCAAGGCGGCGGGCAAGCAGCCTGGCAAAGACATCCAGATCGTCACCATCGACGGCACCAAGGGCGGACTCGACGCAATCGCCGCCGGCGAACTGGGCGCGAGCGTGCAGTCGAGCCCGTTCTTCGGGCCGCTCGCCTGCGACGTCGCTCAGCGTTATGCGAAAGGTGAAAAGATCCCGACCTGGGTCAAGGTGTCGGACCGTTTCTACGACAAGAGCAACGTGCAGCAAAGCATGCAATACGGCTATTGACCGTGTTGCTGGCGAAGCTCGCCAACCAGGCAGCAAGAAGTCTCCGGCTTGAAGCAGTCTCCTCTGCAAGCGGATGACGGAAGGGTTCGAAGCGACGCGCCCGTGAACCACGGACCGTCGCTTCGCTTTTATGCAGCGTAAGATGATCAGGCGCAAAGCGCCGAGCGTTGTACGCGCATCAGGAGGACACCTGTGACGCAATCCGGCATGCACACGCCGCACTCCCCGCAGCCTTCGCAGTCTCCAGTTACACGTCCGCTGCTGCTCGAGATGCAGGACATCGGCATCAGCTTCGGTGGCGTGCCCGCGTTGCGCGGCGCGAATCTCAGCGTCGCGGCGGGCGAAGTCCACGCGCTGATCGGCCAGAACGGCGCAGGCAAATCCACCATGATCAAGATCCTGACCGGCGCTTATCGCCGCGGCTCGGGCAGCGTGCGCTTCGAGGGCCGCGAAGTCGATTTCCGCACGCCGAAGCAGGCGCGCGAAGCCGGTATCAGCACGATCTATCAGGAAATCAACCTGGTGCCGTTCCGCTCGGTGGCCGAGAACATTTTTCTTGGCCGCGAGCCGCGCCGCTTCGGTCTGATCGATTGGCGCACGGTGCAGCATCGCGCCGCCGCACTACTCGACTCGTTCGGCTTGAATATCGATGTGAAGAAACCGGTGGGTCGCTATTCGACCGCCATTCAGCAAATGGTGGCACTCGCGCGCGCCGTTTCTTCCGACGCGAAGATGGTCATCATGGACGAATCCACTTCTTCGCTCGACGAACGTGAAGTGGAGTTGCTATTCACCGTGGTGCGCAAGCTGCGTGACGACGGACGGGCGGTGATCTTCGTGTCGCATCGGCTGGACGAACTGTATGCGTTGTGCGACCGCGTCACGGTGATGCGCGACGGTCAGACCGTTGCGCAAAGCACGATGGCGGAGATGGACAAGCTGCAACTCGTGACGACGATGCTAGGCCGTACGCTCGCTGCCGTCGTGCACGACGATCCCGCGGCACGCGAAGCGAATCTCGCACGACGCGGCAAGCAGGCCATCGCCGCGCGCGATCTCGGCGCGCATCCGAAAGTGAGCGACGTCTCGCTCGAAGTGCATGCGGGCGAAGCCGTGGGCCTGGCGGGCCTGCTCGGTTCAGGGCGTACCGAAACCATGCGACTGATGTTCGGCGCCGATCCGCTGGAACGCGGGTCGGTCTCGATCGACGGTACAACGGTGACGCTGAAATCGCCGCAAGACGCAATCGCGCGCGGTCTCGCGTATCTGACCGAAGACCGCAAGGCCGAAGGCATCGTTCCGGAACTGTCGGTGCGCGACAACCTCACGCTCGTCTGTCTGCGCACGTTGACGAGAAACGGCATTGTCGATGTGAAGAAACAGCAGGCGATTGTCGACCGCTTCATTGCGTCGCTCGGCATCAAGCTGCGCTCTGCCGATCAACCGATCCGCGAACTGTCGGGCGGCAATCAGCAGAAAGTGCTGCTTGCGCGTTGGCTCGCCGCCGAGCCGTCGCTTCTGCTGCTCGACGAGCCGACGCGCGGCATCGACGTGGGTGCGAAGGCGGACGTCGCGAAGATCGTGCGCGAATTGCGCGACGCGGGACTCGCCGTGCTCATGTCCGCTTCGGAACTGGAAGAGCTGACGGCGGTGGCCGACCGCGCGGTCGTAATTCGCGACGGCCGGACAGTCGCGGAACTGAACGGCGCCGAAATGAGCGAGAGCGCGATCATGGACGCCATCGCGTACGGCGGCGACAGCAGTTCGCAACTGGCAGAAGCGGCACAGACGGCGAGTGCTGCTCATATCGAAGACGCGCTGGAGGGCGACCGTCATGGCGTTTAAGCTGGACACGGAGTCTTTGCAAAGCGAGCCGCAGGCCGGGCAGGAAGCCAGACCGCAAACCGGCGGCGAAGCGTCGCCTCAGCAGGCAAGTTCACAGGCGAATGCGCCGCGCGCGTCCCCAGCCACCGGCATGCGCAACTGGCGGCGCCTCGCGATGCAACGAGAAGTGATCGTGCTGCTCGCGATGGTGCTGTTCAACCTGATCTTCACGCCGCATTTCTGGTCGCTACAGACGTTCAACGTGAATCTCACGCAAGTGGTGACGATCGTGATCGTCGGCATCGGCATGACGCTCGTGGTTGCGACAGGCGGCATCGATCTGTCGGTCGGCGCTTCGATGGCCATCTCGGGCGCGCTCGCACCGATGCTCTTCCTCAACGTACCCGGACCCGGCGGCATCGCGCTGGCGTTTGTACTGCCGGTGCTGGCCGCGGCGTTGTGCGGTGTCTTCAACGGACTGCTGGTAACAAGGCTCGCCGTTCAACCGATTGTCGCGACGCTCGTCCTCTTCATCGCCGGACGCGGCATTGCCCAGGTCGTCACCGACGGCAGCCTGCAGGCATTCAATACGCCGGCCTTCCAGTGGATTGCGCTTGGCAAGGTCGCGGGCGTGCCGTTCCAGGTGCTTCTCATGCTCGCGCTGGTGGTCGCATTTGCGTGGGTCGTGCGCAAGACGCTGTTCGGCCAGTATCTGCTGATCACCGGCGGCAACGAGAAGGCGGCTTATCTGTCGGGTGTGCCGACGGCGCACGTCAAGCTGATCGCCTACACCCTGTGTGCGGCGCTGGCCGGACTGGCCGGGCTGATTTCGATCTCCGTTAATTCTTCGTCGGATGCGAACGTGGTCGGGCTCGGCATCGAACTCGATGCAATCGCCGCGGTCGCGGTGGGCGGCACGGCGCTGACCGGCGGCAAGGCGTTTATCGGCGGCACGCTGGTCGGCGCGTTGATCATCCAGTTGCTGCGCTACACGTTGCTCGCGCACGGCATTCCCGATGCAGCCGCGCTGGTGGTGAAGGCCGGCATTATCGTCGCCGCAGTGTACGTGCAGCGGCGCTCGCGCTAACGCCAGGAACCTTATCGCGATGAAAAAGAATCTGCCTATCCTGCTCGCGCTGGTTGCGCTCGTCGTGCTTGGCCTCGTGCGCTACGAGCATTTCGCGTCGGCGTACAACATCACTTCCTTCTGGCGCTACAACTCGATGTTCGCGCTGATCTCGGTCGGCATGGCGTTCGTGATCATCACGGGCGGCATCGACTTGTCTGTGGGCACGGTCGCGGCCATGTCGAGCGTCGTGGCGGCACTGGCGAGCGCGCACGGAGGCTGGGTCGCCGTGGTCGCGGGTTGCGCGGCCGGGCTTGCCGTCGGCGTGCTGAATGGAGTCATCATCACGCGGCTGAAGATTCTGCCCTTCATCGTAACGCTCGCGACGAGCCTCGGCGCGCACGGCGTCGCGTTGCTGCTCGGCAAGAACGATGCAGTGTCGATTGCGTCGGATTCGAATTTCGCTAACTTCGGGCAAGGCGATCTCTTTGGCTTGCCGATTCCCGGCATCGTCGCCGCGCTGGTCGCCGTGGCCGGCTGGCTCGCGCTGCGCAGCACGCGCTTCGGGCGGCATTCGCTCGCTATCGGCGGAAGTGAGGAAGCAGCGCGGCTGATGGGCCTGAACGTGGACCGCACGCTCGTGATGGCCTATGCGGTCAGCGGCCTGCTCGCCGGCATGGCGGGCGTGATCCTGGCCGCGCAGTTCGGCGCGGGGCAGCCGAACGAGGGCGTCGGCTGGGAGTTGTTCGCGATCTCCGCAGTGGTGCTCGGCGGCACGCTGCTCACGGGCGGAGAAGGCTCGATTGCGATGACGATTGCCGGCGTGTTGCTGCTCGGCCTCGTGTTCAATCTGCTGAACTTCGAGAACGGCCTCGGGTTCATCAGCCTGTCGGCGTACTGGCAATCGGTGATTCGGGGCGTGTTTCTGCTGCTCGTCATCGTCTTGCAAGCAAGAGTGTTGAAGCAGCGGGGCAACAAGCGGATCGAGGCAGCCGCGCAGAGTTAGGCGGCGATGTACTGGCCAGAGCGCGGCGCCAAGCTGCCGCCTGGCCGCTCCACACTGCATTTTTCTGACGCGTTTGCCTGCTTTATCGGCAGGGTCTATGCTGCGCCGCACGGCAGGTTTCGGTATTATCCCGAAAATGTTGGCCGCGCGGCGCACCTACCAGGCGCAAGCCGACAGCCAATGGCGACCGCCCTGCGCGGCGTTCGCTCATCGCCGTACCCGTGGTGAAGCGCGGCTGCAATCACGCCAGGTTTTCCCGCCGCCGATTGGACTTAGATCTCACCCAGATCCGGCGCGGGCGCTTTCAAACCAGTAATCCGCTTGATGACCGCAGGCCGATAACCGTCGCCTGGACTGCTGTATCGGTGCCAGCCGCACTGCTTTTGGCCGCGCTTCTGGCGGCGCTTGTCTCTGTATTTGTCGCGCCCTATCGCCCGCGCCACGGCCCATCGGCTGCGGGCGCGGTAAAATAATGGATTGCGCGCACTTCCCGTTCGCGGGTGAGCGCAGCATCGCCCTTGCCGTGCCGGCCGGCTTGAACGACTGGCCGCCTTTGTTTTCGCACTATCCAAGAAGCCATGAGCAACCTCAATTCACAAACCGTCCTGAGCGTCCATCACTGGACCGATACGCTTTTCAGCTTCACCTGCACGCGCGATCCGTCGTTCCGTTTCGAAAACGGCCAGTTCACGATGGTGGGCCTGGAAGTCGATGGCAAGCCGCTGATCCGCGCTTACAGCCTCGCAAGTGCGAACTACGAAGAACATCTCGAATTCCTGAGCATCAAGGTGCAGGACGGCCCGCTCACGTCGCGTTTGCAGCATTTGAAGGTGGGCGACCAGGTGCTGATCGGCAAAAAGCCGGTCGGTACGCTGATGGCCGACAACCTGCTGCCGGGCAAGACGCTGTGGCTGTTGTCCACGGGCACGGGCCTCGCGCCGTTCATGTCGATCATCAAAGATCCGGACATCTACGACCGTTACGAGCGCGTGGTTCTCACGCACACCTGCCGTTTCGTCGACGAACTGGCATACAAGGAATACATCACCGACCACCTGCCGGCGCACGAGCACCTCGGCGAACTGGTGCAGGAAAAGCTGCTGTATTACCCCACCGTCACGCGTGAGCCGTTCCAGAACCGTGGCCGCATCACCGAACTGATCGAAACCGAAAAGCTGTTCGCCGACCTCGGCGTGCCCGGCTTCTCGCTCGAAGACGACCGTGTGATGCTCTGCGGCAGCCCGCACATGCTGCGCGACACGCGCAAACTGCTCGACGACCTGGGCTTCCAGGAAGGCAGCAACAACGCGCCGGGCCACTACGTGGTTGAAAAAGCGTTTGTCGGTTAAGACGACTGTCGCGGCCGCGCCGCAAGTCGCGTAAAAGGAGCCTTCTGGCTCCTTTTTTTTCGTGGTTACAATTAGGCGTCACACATTTGACGTTTAATGTCGGAATTCTTCCTACAAAAGCGCTCGTGACCGAGGTCGGTCATTGCTGTCAATATTGGCGCTAACCCTTGGTGCGCCTGTATTTTTCGTCTTTTTAAGATATGATCGCGGCGCACCGGCGGTGGACTTTGTTGTGGCTCATGGTGCGCCCCGCTTGTTACTGAATGTAAATTTCGTTACGTTTGCGGTAGTGAATTTGCCTCGCGCTTTTTTCGATACGGGCCGTCCGGGGTGTACTGAGACCTTATGCATTCTTTCGTTTTTGCGGCGCCGATGCGCCACTCTGTCGTTGTCCGCGCCGCTTGCTGAGAGAAAGTCATGGATACGTCGACTGTCGTCCGATTAACCGCCCATTCGCCAACGCCGTTGCTGCGCGGCGGTTTCGACGCGAGCGGTGAAACCGCTGCGTCGGCTGAGCGTGAACTGGCGCGGCTGCGCGCGAGGGTGCGTGAGCTTTCCACGGAACTCGTCAGGGCTCAGGAAGCGGCTTGCCGCCACGTTGCGCGCGAACTGCACGACGGCGTGGGCGCCGAGTTGACCGCCACGCGCTTCGCGCTCGCCGGCGTGGAAACATGGTTGCCCGCCGACGCTCCCGCACAATGCTCGGCCGCGCTCGCCGTCGCGAACCGCTCGCTCGACGCCGTCTGCACTGCAACGCGTCAGGCTGTGGCGGAACTGCACGCACCGGCGCTGGAAGCCGGCATCGTCGGGGCGCTTTCGCAATGGACCGGTGATTTCGCCGCACGCACGCAGTTGCGCACGAGTTTCGTCTGCGCGGCCGACGTCCGTCTCACGCGGCTACCCGGCGACGCCGCGTTAGCCGTGTTTCGCGTCGCGCAGGAAGCGCTCAACAACATCGCCAAACATGCACGCGCCCAATCCGCCGACGTACGCATCGAGACAAGCCGCCGCCATCTCACGCTGATAGTCAGCGACGACGGCATCGGCGTTTCGCGCAACGCCCAGCGGCGCAATGGCCATTTCGGCCTGAGCGGAATGAAGGCGCGTTGCGCCGCATTCGACGGCACGCTGCGCGTGACTGCACGGCGCGACAAGAACGACGGTTCGCGCAGTCACAGCGGCGAAGGCTCGCGCGGCACGCTCGTGCGTGCGCGCTTCGCGTGGGACGCGATGCTCGCGGACGGGTACGCCGCCGGACTGCGCGCGGTGCAATCGTGAGCGAGCCGTCATGAGTCTGCGCATCCTGCTCGCCGACGATCACGCCGTGGTCCGCCAGGGCGTGCGTCAATTGCTGCTCGATCGCGGCGTGGCGCGCGAGGTCACCGAGGCGCAAACCGGCGCCGAAGCGCTCGACGCCGTCGCCAGTCAGAGCTACGACGTGGTGTTGCTCGACATTTCGCTGCCGGACATGAACGGCGTGGAAGTACTCAAGCGCCTGAAGCGCAAGGCGCCGCGCGTGGCGGTGCTGATGTTCTCGATGTACCGCGAGGATCAATATGCGGTGCGCGCGCTGAAGGCCGGCGCCGCGGGCTATCTGTCGAAGACCGTCGACGCCGCGCAGATGATCGGCGCGATCCAGCAGGTCGCCGCGGGCCGCAAGTATGTGAGCCCGGCGATGGCGGAGGCGCTGGCCGATTACGTCTCTTTCGACGGCGAACAGTTGCCGCACGAAAAGCTCTCCGACCGTGAATACCAGACGTTGTGCATGCTCGCTTCGGGCAAACGGCTGACCGACATCGCCGAAGCACTGTCGCTGTCGGTGAAAACGGTGAGCGTGTACCGCACCCGCCTGCTCGAAAAGATGAAGCTGCGCAACAACGCGGAACTCACTTTCTACGTGATGAGCAACCGCCTCGTCGACCTGAATCCGGCGATGGCGGGCTGAACCGCGGCTTGCTATCGTTCTTGCCGGTTCTTTCTCGCTTTCGTCGCTACTCCGACGCTGAGCAATTAACCGGCGATCACCCCAGTCCAATAGCGCGTCCCAAAAAGGTGCATAGGGCGCGCATCCGCTAAAATTGCGGGTTTCCCCGACATTCGGCGCGCGACGCGCGTGCACTACTGGAGACCCCCGCCAATGTCCCTCTTCCGCAAAAAGAGCGTCGAGCACATGATCGCGACGAGCGCTCAGAATGCCGGCCTCAAAAAAGCGCTCGGCGCGCTCGATCTCACGTTTCTCGGCGTCGGCGCCATCATCGGCACCGGCATTTTCGTGCTCACGGGCACGGGCGCCGTGCAGGCCGGCCCTGCGCTGATGGTCTCGTTTCTGATCGCCGCCGTGGCCTGCGGCTTTGCCGCGCTGGCATATGCCGAGTTCGCGTCGACCATTCCGGTCGCGGGCTCCATCTACACCTATTCGTACGCGACGCTCGGCGAGCTGGCCGCGTGGATCATCGGCTGGGATTTGATGCTCGAATATGGGCTCGCCACCTCGGCTGTGTCCGTTGGCTGGTCGGGGTACTTGCAATCGCTGCTGTCGGGCTTTGGCGTCTCGCTGCCCGTCGCACTGACGGCGGCGCCCGGCGCGCTCCCTGGTCACGAAACGCTCTTCAATCTGCCCGCGTTCCTCGTGATGATGGCGATTACCGCCCTGTTGTCGGTGGGCGTGCGGGAATCCGCGCGGATCAACAACATCATGGTCGCGATCAAGGTGGTCGTGGTGCTGCTGGTGATCGCCGTGGGCGTATTTCACGTGACGCCGGCCAACTGGCATCCGTTTATGCCGAACGGCTGGAATGGCGTGTTCGGCGCGGCGGCGGTGATGTTCTTCGCGTTCATCGGCTTCGACTCGGTGTCGTCCGCCGCCGAAGAGGTCAAAAACCCGAAGCGCGATCTGCCCATCGGCATCATTGCGTCGCTCGGCGTGTGCGCGGTGCTGTACGTGGCGGTCGCGGCGGTCGTGACCGGCATCGTGCCGTCGGCGCAGTTCGCGAACATTTCGCATCCGGTGTCGTACGCTTTGCAGGTCGCGGGGCAAAAGTGGGTGGCGGGCTTTATCGACCTTGGCGCGGTGCTCGGCATGCTCACCGTGATTCTCGTGATGGCTTACGGCCAGACCCGCGTGATCTTCGCGATGTCGCGCGACGGCTTGCTGCCCGCGCGGCTCTCGCGCGTGCATCCGCGCTTCGCGACGCCGTTTTTCACCACATGGCTCGTCGGCATTTTCTTCGGGCTGATCGGGGCGCTGGTGCCGCTGAATGTGCTGGCCGAATTGATCAACATCGGCACGCTCGCCGCATTCTCGATGGTGTCGATTGCGGTTCTCGTCTTGCGTAAGACGCACCCTGAATTGCCACGGGCGTTTCGCTGCCCGGGTGTGCCGGTGGTGCCGGTGCTCGCCGTCGCGTCGTGTGTGTTTTTGATGGCGAATCTGCAAGCCGTGACGTGGGTCGCCTTTGTAGTGTGGCTTCTGATCGGAATGGTGATTTATTTTGGCTACTCGCGGCGTCGGTCGCATCTGGCCAGATAACGGGTGGTTGCTGAGGGCGGGCAAAAAACCCCTCATAGCGCGCCCGCCCGATTTGTGCTTTACTTTTCGGCAGACTCATAAAAACCGCAGCACCCTAATCGGGCCCATGAAGGCAGGCTGAAGGCGAAAACAAAACGGTCCGGTTTCACCCCATAAGGAGACGACTTCATGGCGATCAGCATCAGTCTGACGGTGAACGGCGCGCCCATCAGCGCTTCAGTCGAGCCCGGCACCCTGCTTGTGCAGTTCCTTCGCGATCAACTCCGACTCACCGGCACGCACGTCGGCTGCGATACGGCCCAATGCGGCGCATGCACCGTCCACCTCGACGGCCGCGCAATCAAATCCTGCAATATCCTCGCGGCCCAGGCGGACGGAGCGCAGATCACCACCATTGAAGGCCTCGCCAAAGACGGCGCGCTGCATCCAATGCAAGCGGCCTTTAAACACTGTCACGGCCTGCAGTGCGGCTTCTGTACACCCGGCATGGTGATGAGCGCGATCTCGCTCGTGCAGCGTCAGCCAGATCTCACCGGCGAAGACGTCCGCACGCAACTCGACGGCAATCTCTGCCGCTGCACTGGCTACCACAACATCGTCAAGGCAGTGCTCGAGGGCGCCGAAGGGATGAAGTCCTCCGGCACAGCCAACGCCACCGCAAATGCCGATGCGAATGCATCGACAAACGCCAACGCAGCGGCCACCGCCTGAGGAGCCGACGATGAACGCACCCGAAACTCACAGCCTGATCGGCGCTTCCGTCGAACGTAAGGAAGACTACCGGTTTCTGACCGGCAACGGCCAGTACACCGACGACATCCTGCTACCGCAGCAAACCTACGCAGTGTTCCTGCGCTCGCCGCACGCGCACGCAAAGATCAACAGCATCGACACGACCGCGGCGAAACAGTCGCCGGGTGTGGTCGCGATCTTTACCGGCGCGGACATGGCCGCGGAAAACGTCGGCGGCCTGCCGTGCGGCTGGTTGATCCACAGCACCGACGGCAAGCCGATGAACGAGCCGCCGCATCCGATCATCGCGCATACGAAAGTGCGACACGTCGGCGATCAGGTCGCACTCGTGATCGCCGATTCGATCAAGGCCGCGAAAGATGCCGCCGAACTGATCGAAGTCGACTACGACGTGCTGCCCGCTGTGGTCGATACCGCGCATGCAGCCGATGCAGGCCAGCCGGCCGTTCACGACGAAGTGCCGGACAACGTCTGCTACAACTGGGGCCACGGCGACAAAGCCGCGACCGACGCCGCCTTCGCCAAGGCCGCGCACGTCACGACGCTCGACATCGTGAACAACCGCCTCGTGCCGAACGCGATCGAGCCGCGCGCCGTGAATGCCAGCTATTCGTCGCAGGACGACAGCTACACGCTTTACGTCGCCAATCAGAATCCGCACGTCGAGCGTCTACTCATGGCCGCTTTCGTGTTGTCGTTGCCCGAGTCGAAATTGCGCGTGATCGCGCCGGACGTCGGCGGCGGCTTCGGTTCGAAAATTTTCCTGTATGCGGAAGACGTCGCGCTGACATGGGCGTCGAAGAAAATTCGCCGCCCCGTGAAATGGACCGCCGAGCGCTCGGAAGCATTCCTGTCGGATGCGCATGGCCGCGACCACGTGACGAAAGCCGAGCTGGCAATGGATGCCGACGGCAAGTTCCTCGCCATGCGCATTCACACCATCGCGAACATGGGCGCGTATCTGTCCACGTTCGCCTCGAGTGTGCCGACCATCCTCTACGCGACGCTGCTCGCAGGCCAGTACGCGACGCCCGCGATCTACGCGGAAGTGAAAGCCGTTTTCACCAACACCGTTCCCGTCGATGCGTATCGCGGCGCGGGCCGTCCGGAAGCGACCTATGTGGTAGAGCGTCTGGTCGAGACCGCCGCGCGCGAGATGAAGCTCGATCCTGCGGAAATTCGCCGCCGCAACTTCATCCGCGAATTTCCTTATGCGACGCCGGTCGGCCTCACCTACGACACCGGCGATTACGAGACGATCCTCGCGCGCTCGCTCGAACTCGCCGATGTGAAAGGCTTCGAAGCGCGCAGGCAGGAATCCGAACGGAACGGCAAGCGGCGCGGCCTGGGTTACTCGTGCTACATCGAAGCATGCGGGCTCGCACCGTCCAATATTGCCGGCGCGTTGGGCGCTCGCGCGGGCCTCTTCGAAGTCGGGCAGATTCGCGTGCATCCGACCGGTTCGGTCACCGTGTTCACCGGCTCGCATAGTCACGGCCAGGGTCACGAAACGACCTTCGCGCAAGTGGTCGCGGACCGGCTCGGTCTTCCGCTCGAAAGCGTCGAGATCGTGCACGGCGACACCGGCCGCATTCCGTTCGGCATGGGCACGTATGGCTCACGCTCGATCGCGGTGGGCGGCTCGGCGATCATGAAGGCGCTCGACAAGATCGAAACCAAGGCGAAGAAAATCGCCGCGCATCTGCTCGAAGCCGCGGCGGAAGACATCGAATTCAAAGACGGCGTGTTCCGGGTCGCGGGCACGGATCGCACCAAGGCCTTCGCCGAAATTTCGCTCGCTGCTTACGTGCCGCACAACTACCCGCTCGACGTGCTCGAACCCGGCCTCGAAGAAAGCGCGTTCTACGACCCGAGCAACTTCACGTATCCATCGGGCGCGTACATCTGCGAAGTGGAGGTCGATCCGGATACCGGCGTGTGCCGGATCCAGCAGTTCACCGCGGTGGACGATTTCGGCAATGTGATCAATCCGATGATCGTCGAAGGCCAGGTTCATGGCGGACTCGGTCAAGGCATCGGGCAAGCCATGCTCGAACGCTGCGTGTACGACAACGAGAGCGGTCAACTGCTGTCGGGCTCGTATATGGACTACGCAATGCCTCATGCGTCGGACCTTCCAGACTTCACTGTGGAAACCGCGAAGGGCACGCCGTGCACACACAATCCGCTCGGCGTCAAAGGCTGTGGCGAAGCGGGCGCGATCGGTTCGCCGCCGGCGGTGATCAACGCGATCATCGACGCGCTCGCGCCCTTGGGCGTGACCGATCTGCAAATGCCGGCAACGCCACATCGCGTATGGTCGGCAATTCACGCCGCCAAGCAGGCAGCCCATTGAGACCCTGAGCGGAGCATTCGACATGTATTCATTCGAGTATCAACGCGCGACGGATCCGCAAGCGGCCGCCGCAGCCATTTCTGCCGACAGCGACGCCAAATTTCTCGCCGGCGGTCAGAGCCTGTTGCCCACCATGCGGCTGCGTCTCGCGCAGCCCTCGCAACTGATCGACGTGACGCGCATTCCCGCGCTCAAGTCGATCGCCGTCGACGCAAATCTGGTCACGATCGGCGCGGCCGTCTGCCATGCGGACGTTGCCGATCACGCCGAGTTGCGGCGCGTGTCGCCGGCGCTCGCGGATCTCGCCGCGCATATCGGGGACCGCCAGGTGCGCGCGCTCGGCACGCTGGGCGGCTCGCTTGCCAACAACGATCCCGCCGCGTGCTATCCGGCTGCTGCAATGGGATTGGACGCAACCATCGTCACGCAGCGCCGGCGCATTGCATCGAGCGACTTTTTCGTCGGCATGTACGAGACGGCGCTGGAACCGGACGAGTTGATCGTCTCCGTTGAATTCCCGGTTCCCGAGCGCGCCGCCTACGAGAAATTCCGCAATCCGGCGTCGCATTTCGCGCTCGTTGGCGTGTTCGTCGCGAAGTTCGCTAGCGGCGTGCGTGTTGCGGTGACGGGCGCGGCGGCGTCGGTCTTTCGTGTGCCCGAACTGGAAAGCGCGTTGTCGGCGAACTTCACGCCGGAGTCGGCGCGAGCGGTCAGTGTGCCGTCGGCGAATCTGAACGACGACATGCACGCGAGCGCCGAGTATCGCGCGCATCTGATCCCCGTTCTGGCGGCGCGAGCGGTAGCGAAAGCAAACGCTTAGTCTTGCTTGCTATTGGCTGCTGACGTGTCGAGCGTGTAGCTCGCGCACGTCAGTCGCTCGCACACGTCAGTCGCTCGCATTCGCCAGCGCACGCTGTATCGCGCAACGAACGCGCTTCACGTTTCATTGATGCTGCATTTGACGAGCAGACAGCGCGCAGATTCAGGAACGCCATGCACCCCGTTTCAATCGACGACACCCTCGCGCAACTCGCCGCTCAGAACTACTTTGCGAGCCGCGAGCTTGCGACTGCGCTGTATCTCGCGCTGCGTATGGACCGGCCGTTGTTCGTCGAAGGCGAGCCGGGCGTCGGCAAGACGGAACTTGCGAAGGCCGCCGCCGGCATGCTCGATACGTCGATGCTGCGGCTGCAATGTTATGAAGGACTCGACACGGCCAGCGCGCTATACGAATGGGACTATCCGCGTCAGATCATGGCGTTGCGTCTCGCGGAAGCCGCCGGTCAACGGCCCGATAACGACACCCTGTATCGCGGCGAATTCCTGCTCAAGCGTCCGTTGTTGCAAGCGCTGATGCCCGACGAAAATCATCCGGGCGCGCGGCGCGTGCTGCTGATCGACGAAATCGACCGCGCAGATGAACCGTTCGAAGCGTTCCTGCTCGAACTGCTCTCCGACTTCCAGGTGTCGATTCCCGAGTACGGCACCGTGCGCGCAACGCAACCGCCGCTCGTCGTGATGACGTCGAACCGCACGCGCGAAGTGCACGACGCGTTGAAGCGCCGTTGTCTCTATCAGTGGATCGGCTATCCGGAGCGAGATCGCGAGCTTGAAATTGTCGCGGCGCGTGCGCCGAAGACATCGGCGGAGTTGCAGCGGCGCGCGGTCGATTTCGTGCACCGTCTGCGCGGCATGGACCTGTTCAAGGCGCCGGGTATCGCCGAAACAATCGACTGGTGCCGCGCGCTCGAAGCACTGTCGGTCACGGAACTCGATCCACAATCGGTGCAGAACACGCTCGGCGTACTGCTCAAGTATCAGGACGATCTGGCGCGTGTCGACGCGGATCAGATCGCGCAATGCCTCGCCGCGCCGGGGTAGCGGGCATGACGACGCGACCCTCCGCAGACGAACCAGCGCCGCTTCCTGCCGGGACGCCAACGCTCGCTCGCAACGTGGTGCATTTCGTGCGCGTGCTGCGCGGCGCGGGCCTGCCGATGTCGCCCGCACACGCCGTCGATGCGCTCGCCGCGCTGCACTGGATCGACTTGAGCCGCCGTGACGACGTGCGCGCAGCGCTAGCCGCATCGCTCGTCTCCGCGCCCGACGAGCGCGAGCTTTTCAACGCCGCGTTCGATCTGTTCTGGCGAGATCCGGATTGGGAAGGGAAGCTGCGTGCACTGCTTCTGCCGAAAGTCCGCGACGGCCTTCCGCCGCCAAGACGCAACAACCGTCTCGCCGACGCGCTGGCGGTCCGCGCGCCGCCCTCGCCGCACACGCACAGCCCGCAGGAAACCGAGCGGCAGGAATTGCGCGCGCACGTCACCTTCAGCGCGGAAGAGCGGCTGCGTCATCGCGATTTCGACACCCTCTCCGCCGATGAGTGGCGCACGCTGCGCCACCTGATCCGCGCTCAGCGTCTGCCGCTTGCGAAGGAGCCGACACGCCGCCTCAAGGCCGCGTCGCATGGCACGCATGCGGACCTGCGCGCGAGCGCGCGGCAGGCGGTGCGCGCGGGCGGCGACTGGACCGTGTGGAAATATCGCGCGGTGGTCGAGCGCAAGCCGCCGCTGGTTCTGATGCTCGACATATCCGGTTCGATGAGCAGTTATTCGCGCGCGGTGCTGTATTTCTGCCACGCGCTCGTGCAGTCGCGTGAACGCCTGCAGGTTTTTCTGTTCGGCACGCGCCTCACCAACGCGACCCGCGCGTTGCGCGAGCGCGATCCGGATGTGGCGATTGCCGCGCTCACCGAACAGGTCGTCGACTGGTCGGGCGGCACGAGAATCGGTGCGGCGCTCGCTGAATTCAACCGGCGCTGGGCGCGGCGCGTGCTGACTGGTCGCGCAACGGTGCTGCTCGTGACCGACGGCCTCGATCACGAAGCGATCGACGTCCTCCAGATGGAAATGGCCCGCCTGCGTCGCTTCGCGCACCGTATCGTATGGCTTAATCCGCTGCTGCGTTTCAGCGGCTTTTCTCCGAAGGCGCGCGGCGTGCAGGCGATCCTGCCCTACGTCGACGCGCATCGTCCGGTTCATAATCTAGACAGCCTGGCCGCATTCGGCCGCGACCTCGCGCAACTCACGCGCGCGCCGCGTCGGGAAGTTGCTGCCACGTCAACCGCAGGAGCAAGTCCATGGAACTGACCGAAACTCATACGCTGCCGGTTTCGCAGCAGCGTACGTGGGATGCACTGAACGACACCGAGGTTTTGCGCGCCTGCATTCCGGGCTGCGAAAGCATCGACCCGGACGGCGAGAATGCGTACCTGGTGGCGTTGAGCGCCGCGGTCGGCCCGGTCAAGGCGCGCTTCAAAGGCCGCATGCAACTGACCGATATCGACGCGCCCAACGCGTACAACATCGTGTTCGAAGGCCAGGGCGGCGCGGCTGGCTTCGCGAAGGGCAACGCGCGAGTCACGCTCGAAGCCGACGGCGAAGCAGCGACGAAGCTCAGCTACACCGCGAACGCGCAGGTCGGCGGGAAGCTCGCGCAGATCGGCTCGCGGCTCGTCGATGGCGCGGCGCGCAAGATCGCCGGCGAGTTTTTCAAGCGCTTCGGCGCACGATTCGATGGCGAAGGCGCCGGTGCCGTCAGCGATGAAAACCCTGAAGATACCAGCGGCGCTGCAGCCGCCGACGCGGAGGGGCACAATACGGCATCGACCGAGGCCGCGGACGGCGAGTCCGGCGGCGATGCAACGAAGAGGAAGAAATCATGGACAGCGTGGATCTCGAAGTCCTGAAATCCAGTGCACGTTGGCTGGAAGAGGGACATCGCGCGCTACTGGTGACGGTGGTGAAAACGTGGGGCTCGTCGCCGCGCCCCGAGGGCGCGATGCTCGCGGTGCGCGACGACGGACTCGTAGTCGGCTCGGTGTCGGGCGGCTGCATCGAAGACGACCTGATCGATCGCGTGCGGCAGCGTGGCATCGAGCAGGCGCATCCCGAGGCCCTGAAATACGGCATCTCGGCAGAAGAGGCGCATCGCTTCGGACTGCCTTGTGGCGGCACGATCCAATTGGTGCTCGAACCGTTGACGCCGCAAAGCGGTATCGCCGAACTCTGCAATGCCGTGGAAGAAGGCCGCCTCGTGGCGCGCGAACTGAACATGAATTCGGGTGAGGCGCGGCTCGGCAAAGCGCTCGCAACAGACGGTGTGCTTTTCGACGGCGAGCGTCTATTGACGATCCACGGTCCGCGTTACCGCATGCTCGTGATCGGCGCGGGACAGTTGTCGCGCTATCTGTGCAATATTGCCGTGGGTCTCGACTATCAGGTGACGGTCTGCGACCCGCGCGAGGAGTACACCGAAGAGTGGAACATCCCCGGCACGAAGATCGTACGGACCATGCCTGACGACACCGTTCTCGACATGAAGCTCGATGAGCGCTGCGCGGTCATTGCGCTCACACACGACCCGAAGCTCGACGATCTCGCACTGATGGAAGCGCTCAAGACGCCGGCGTTCTACGTCGGCGCGCTGGGTTCGAGGCGCAATAATCAGGCGCGTCGCGAGCGGCTCAAAGAGTTCGACCTGAGCGACACGGAACTGGCGCGATTGCATGGGCCGGTCGGCATTTATATCGGCAGCCGCACGCCGCCTGAAATTGCTGTGTCGATTCTCGCCGAAGTGACGGCGGCGAAAAACGGCGTTTCGTTGCCGACGCTGCTTCAGGTCGAGGGTGCGAAGGCAGCGCGCGAGATTGCGGCGTCCGGCGGGGAAGCCTGCAGCGCGTAGTCGTCTGAACACCCCGGGCGTTCAGCCACATGGCTGGCGCGACGCCCGGCGGCTTACATCATTCCGCAAACCACGGCGGCAATGACCGATCCGCCGATCAGCACCACGCCCACCACGCGGCGCTTGTTCAGTTCGGTCCACAACAGCACGCCGGTCAGCGAAAGCAGGATCAGCGAGCCGGCGATCGTATCGACCAGCAGCATCCATCCGATGCTCAAGCCCACGCCCTTGTGCAGATTGGTCATCGTCGCGAGGAAGGAATTCTGCGTGCGTTTGACCGCGACGAAGCCGTTGCCCACCCAGTACTCGGCTTGAACGTTCTGCGTTGGCGCGGCGAACGCAATCTGCCAGAACTCGGGCTGAATCGTGCTGCGATCGCCCCAAGCCACGGGATGCGCCGGCTCGCGCTTCATCCTGCCAGGCTTACCGTCGATCTTCAGTTCGCCCTTGAGCCACTTCGCCATGTCCATCGGCGAATGAAACGGCTTTTCGGGCACGGCCATTTGCAACTCTTCGACCTGCGGTTGTCCGGTCGACACCTTCATCGGCCCCGCGCGATGGTTCAGCAGGAAGCCGGTCGCGCCGAACAGGAGTCCGAGCACCGCGCCCCACAAGCCAACCCAGCCATGCACCTTGCGCAGCCACTTAATGAAGTTCGCGCGCCGCGAACGCTGACGCCGTGCCGCCTGCTCGGCGTCGTCCATCAGATGATGGCCGGGCCGCTGTTCATGGGCGACATATCGCGAAGCGCCATTGGCAGCAGGTTTCATATCGATCGAATCAGGCGCGTTCACATCATGCTCCAGGCACGGCAGGTTAAGCCGCCGACCGCGCGCAAACAGGAGCGCGCTCACAGACGGGCGGCGACGGAATTTCTGAAGGAGAGAGCGGACAGCTCCGGTTTGCGGTCCAGAGCCGTCCTGTTGAGAGGCTGGCTGGCAGTCACAGAGGAGGAGAAATGTGACAGGAAGCTGGCGATGCCCTTCAATTGAGAATGGCTATCATTACACAACTGGCGCTTTTGCTCAATCGCGGCAAAAAGCTCACACCGGCCACAAAGGCCCTTCCTGCATCGCGCCGAGTTGCTCGCGCATTTCGAGGATGCGATCTTCCCAATAACGTTGCGTGTTGAACCATGGAAACGCCGCCGGAAACGCCGGATCGTCCCAACGGCGCGCGAGCCACGCCTGGTAATGAATCAGTCGTAACGTGCGCAGCGCTTCGACCAGATGCAGTTCGCGCGGCTCGAAGTCGCAGAAGTCTTCGTAACCGGAGAGCAGATCCGCCAGCGCGCGCGATGCCTCAGCGCGCTCGCCGGGCAGCAGCAGCCACAGGTCCTGCACGGCCGGGCCCATGCGGCTGTCGTCGAAGTCGACGAAATGCGGGCCCGCGTCGGTCCACAACACGTTGCTCGGATGACAGTCGCCGTGCATGCGGAGCATGCGGATCTCGCCGGCCCGCTCGAATGCACGCTCCACGCCTTCCAGCGCCAGATTGACGACAGTTTCCCAGGCAGCGCGCACGTCGTCGGGTATGAAGCGGTGCGCGAGCAGGAAATCGCGCGGTTCATAGCCGAACGTCTGACTGTCGAGCGTGGGACGCTCCGTGTAGTCTTGCGTCTGCCCAACCGCGTGAATGCGGCCGATGAAACGCCCAAGCCATTCAAGCGTATCTCGCCGGTCGAGATCGGGCGCGCGTCCGCCGCGGCGCTCGAAGATCGAGAAACGGAAACCATCGAAGGTATGCAGCGTACGGCCCTCGTACGCACGCGCCGGCACAGCGGGAATCTCCCGCGCGGCCAGTTCGGCAACGAACGCGTGTTCTTCGAGAATCGCGGCGTCGCTCCAGCGCTCAGGACGATAGAACTTCGCAACGACGGGCGGACCGTCTTCGACGCCCACCTGATACACGCGGTTCTCGTAGCTGTTGAGCGGCAACATACGGCCGTCGGTACGTACGCCGACTGTGGCGAGCACGCTGTCGAGCGCGTCGAGCACGATTTCCGGCTGGAGCCGGGCGAAAGGCACGGCGCGGTCTGCGCCGTCCTGTGTATCGAGAATGTCGTTCATGCCCGCATTGTGCGCCGCGCCGCCGTCAAAGACGAGTGCGAGTGAACATGGGGCACGCGTCTGCCTTCACGCGACAGACGCGCCAAACGGTAATCGCTTCAATGCATCTGCGCGCTTGACGGACGCACGAGTTCGCCGGTGTCGATAAGGTCTTCGAGGAAAAAGGGTTCAGTGTTCAGTTGCGGCGAAGCGCCGGGCTCGCCGGCATACCACGCCACCATGGCCATGTCGCCGAGAATGCGCATGACGATTCCGCGCGCGCCCTGCGGCACGGCGATATGCACTGATCGGACAATGGAACCGATTTGCATGATGTTTCCCCGTTCTCCCATAGCCGGCTTTATAGGTTCGCGCCGGTCAAGGTGATGATAAAAGCGCCGCTTCGCCGGTAACGTTGCGTACGCACCCAAACAGCTGCGCGTGAATACGCGTGAGAGCTTCGAGTCATTGTTCCCGTTTTGCGGGGCCTTGGAAAGCGGGAACTGAGGGCGCTTCACCCGTCGTTTCGCTTGATTCGTCGAGACGCGCGGCATCGCGACGAGACCATCATAAACCCTCGTGGGCTGAGATATCAAAAACGTGCGGCGTCTGCGCGACGCGTGCGTTGCGGCGCACGCAGGCGCCATTTTCAGCGTATCCTTAACTGTTTTGCACGAGTGTCGTCTCGCGCGTGACGGCTGCCATCGCGCCGCGCCTGATACATCGCTGCCGGGTGTTTATCTGCTTCGTTCCGCCTTCTGCTCTTTGCTCTCTGCCGTGCCCAACGCCTCCGACACGCCCTATCTCGAACGCGGCACCCGCGCTTACTGGCGCGCCAGCATCGCATTGCTGTTCGCGGGCTACGCCACGTTCTCGTTGCTCTATTGCGTGCAGCCGCTGCTGCCGTCGTTTTCAGCGGCATTCAACGTGACACCCGCGCAAAGCAGTCTCACTGTTTCGTTGAGTACGGCAGCGCTCGCAGTCGCCATCTTTATGGCCGGCTTCGTCTCCGAAGGCTGGAGCCGTCACAAGCTGATGACGATGTCGCTCACCGTCTCCGCACTCCTCACCATCGGCGTGTCGATCGCGCCGCAATGGCACCAGTTGCTCGTGCTGCGCGCGCTCGAAGGTCTCGCGCTCGGCGGTGTGCCGGCCGTCGCGATGGCTTATCTCGCGGAAGAAGTACATCCCGACGGCCTCGGTCTTGCAATGGGCCTCTACGTCGGCGGCACGGCAATCGGCGGCATGGCGGGGCGCGTGATTACGGGCATCGTCGCCGATCTGTTTTCATGGCGCGTTGCAATCGGCACGATTGGCGTGCTCGGCATTCTGTCGATGCTCGCGTTTCGTTCGCTGCTGCCGCCGTCGCGCCATTTCGTGCCGCGGCGCGGGCTGGGCTTCACGCATCATCGCAGCGCACTCGTCAGGCAATTCAGGCGGCCGGGTCTGCCCCTGTTGTTCCTGCTTGGCTTCGTGCTGATGGGCAGCTTCGTCACGCTGTACAACTACATCGGTTACCGGCTGCTCGCGCCGCCGTACCGGTTGAGTCAAACCGAGATCGGCGCAATCTTCGTGGTGTATCTGACGGGCGTGATCGCCTCGCCGTGGTCGGGGCGCATGGCCGACACATTCGGCCGCGCTCGTGTGCTGACGGCAAGCCTGCTGTTGATGGCGCTGGGACTCGCACTCACCATGTTGAGTCCGCTTTCGGCGATTGTCGGCGGCATCGCATGCGTGACATTCGGCTTCTTCGCCGGACACGCCGTCGCGAGCGGCTGGGTCGGGCGACTCGCCAAAGAGGCGAAAGGCCAGGCGGCCGCGCTGTATCTCCTTGCGTACTACATCGGCTCGAGCCTGGTCGGCTCGTACGGCGGGCACATGTGGGCCGATTATGGATGGAATGGCGTTGCTGGACTGGTCTTCGCACTGCTCGTGATCGGCGTGCTGGCGACGCTGAGGTTACGCCGGCTCGACCAGGCCTGAGCGTGACCGGCGAATGTGCGACTGTCTTCATCGCACAGTTCGCCCGATGATTCACACTGCATTGGAAATCCATAAAAAGTAAGCAGCGCGTAAGCAAACGCTTCACACTTTCTGGCCGGGTTTGCTGCGGCGCGGCAACCGCGCGAAGCCTTGCGGCGACTGGCTCCTACGGATTGCGAATAAACCTTCTGTAAGTGCCGGACGCGCCTACGCCGCCTCCGCCGTCACCTATACTCAAATCGAGCGTTGCAGCGTGCGACTCTGAACGAGACCCGCTCATTACGCCGCCAATACAAAAGGAGACGAGTATGACGACCTATTTCACGATCGGCGATTTCATTCTGGTCATTCCGATGGCGCTCGCCGGGGCATTGTTCGTAGGCGCGCTTCCTTGCAAGACGGAATTGCGGCACAACGCGCTGCGCGTGCTGGGCGCCCTGCTCGGCGTAATGTTCGCAGTCGTGCTGGTCGAAGGCTTACCCGCGCTCGTATAGCAAAAAGCCGCCTGATCGGCGGCTTTCGATTTTCAGTTGCATGCGGCAGCGCCGCTGGAATCAGACCGCCTGATCCGTCGACGGCTTTTCCCACAAGTTGACGCCGCCCTCCGTCGCGTAGCGGTCGATCTCCGCGAGTTCCTCTTTCGAGAAGGCGAGGTTCTTCAGCGCGCCGACGTTCTCGCGCACCTGTTCCGCGCGGCTCGCGCCGATCAGCACCGAGGTCACGCGCGGATCGCGCAACGCCCACGCAAGCGCCATTTGCGCGAGGCTTTGTCCGCGACGCTGAGCGATATCGTTCAGCTTGCGTACATGCTCGATGTTCTGCGCGCTCAAATGCTCCTCTTTCAGTGAACCGCCGCCCGGCTTGTTGACGCGCGCGTCTTGCGGCACGCCATTCAGATACTTACCGGTGAGCAGACCCTGTGCGAGCGGTGTGAACGCGATGGTGCCCGCGCCGACCTGTTCGAGCGTGTCGAGCAGATCCTGTTCGATCCAGCGATTGAGCATGTTGTACGCGGGCTGATGAATCAGCAACGGCACTTTGTATTCGGCGAGCAGCTTCGCCATTTCGAGCGTCTTGCTCGCCGAGTACGACGAAATGCCGATGTAGAGCGCCTTGCCCTGCTGCACCGCGCTCGCCAGTGCGCCGGCGGTTTCTTCGAGCGGCGTGTGCGCGTCAAAGCGATGCGAATAGAAAATGTCGACGTAGTCGAGGCCCATACGCTTCAGACTTTGGTCGAGACTCGCGAGCACATATTTGCGCGAACCGCCGCCTTGTCCGTACGGACCGGGCCACATGTCCCAACCGGCCTTCGACGAAATCAGCAGCTCGTCCCGATACGGTTTGAAGTCGTCCTTGAAGTGGCGGCCGAAGTTCGTTTCGGCGCTGCCATACGGCGGCCCGTAGTTGTTCGCGAGATCGAAGTGCGTGATGCCAACGTCAAACGCGGCACGCAGAATTTCGCGTTGCGTCGAGAGCGGCGTCGTGTCGCCGAAGTTGTGCCACAAGCCGAGCGACAGTGCGGGAAGTTTGAGACCTGATTTGCCGCACACGCGGTATTGCATGTCCGAATAGCGTTCTGAAGCTGCTTCGTAAGCCATTGCTGGTGTCCTTGATGGTGATGTCGCCCGGGAATCTGCGGGCATGGGCAATCGCATGCTGCGGGAGGCGTGCTGCTGTGGGTTTGTTTTTATGTGCGGTCAGACCGCTATGGTAGCCAATCGACGGGATGCGTGCAGACGCCCAATATGCAGGATGGACGACTGCTTGCACGTCCCCTACACTTTCGCCGTTCGAGCTTATGGAGCGTTAAATGACGAAAGCGATTTCAATCGCGTTGATTGTCGGTGGCATTCTGTTGCTGTATTTCGGCGGGCAGGCGTTCAATTCGGTGAGCAGCGACGTGTCCCGCGTCTTTACAGGTTCACCGTCGAACAAGGCCATCATGCTGATCGTAGGCGGCGTGGTGGCAACGCTCGCGGGAATAACGGGCATTGCCCTGTCCGGCCGCAAGCGCTAGGCGCGAAGCGGCGCAGGCTTGGGTGCCGACAAGAAGGCAACAAAACGGCGCTGAAAAGCGCCGAAAAGTCAGAACGCGATTTCAGGCTTCGCCGCTGACCGGGTGCCCGGCAACGGCACATTGCTCGCGCCGTGATACGTGTACACGAGCGAGAACTTCACCTGATCGCTGATGTTCTTGCCCGCCGAATGCAGCGTATTGCAGTGAAAGAACACCACGTCCCCGGCTTTCAGTTCCGGCGACACGGCGGTGCGAATCCACGCCTGGTTTTCCTCGAGATCGGAGCGGAAGAACTTCGCCTCGTCGAAGCGTTCACCCGTGAATGCAGCGGTGTGCGATCCAGGCACGAACCATAGCGCGCCGTTGTCGACGTTCTCATTGCCCAGCGCGAGCCATACCGAAACCAGGTCGTCGCGCTCGAACGACCAGTAGCGCACATCGCGATGCCAGCCGGTCAAACTGCCGTACGCCGGATGCTTCGTCATCATGCAATTGTGATGGGCGCGCGACAGGCGCGGCTCCTCACCGAAATACAGTTCCATCCAGCCGCGAATTTCCGGCGCAGTCGCCCATTCGGCGAAACTGCGATCGCGGGCATACGCGTCGAGCAATCGCCGCACGGTCTTGCCGCCGGGCGCATGCCGGGAAGACGGAGCTCCGGGGTACTGCAAATCCGCTTCGAACTCGACCGGCGCCGCGGCTTCGTTCAACTGACGTTGCGCGACCCGCTTCATCTCCTCGCATCGCTCGACCGGCACGAGGCCAGGCACGACGACGAAGCCCTGCTCCCGCAATGCTTGAATCTGCTCTTTCTTCGAATGAAATGACATGGTGTTCCGTGACCGTCGACAAACCGATGTTCGATTGTAAAACGGGCGCGATCATATCGCCCGGTGTTTGACGTCGCACGTTGCGATGAACTTGATGCAACCCGGCCATTTGCGCACTGTTTGCATGCGGCTCGCGATGGCGCCGCACATTTCCCGGGCAGCCGCGCACGCTAATCGTCCGCGACGGGTGGGAGCAATGTCCGTCTCAAAGCTTCATGCACCCTCGTGAAAACCCGTATCCGCAGGGTAAAAACCGACTTTCAGACGTCACGAATCACGTGTAGCCTGCTCGCATGTTGATCGCTATTCCCGCCTGTTTGCGCGCTGCACCGGCCATCAAGGCCCGCCCGGCTGTCCGCCGCGCAGTTTTCCATCGAATCCCGGGCTCCCGCGCAGTCGATCGCGATGCCGCCATTGGCATGCTTGGTGCTGCTATTGGTGCACATCTGACCGCGCGACACGTTGCCTACCTGTGAAGCCATGCATACTCTTCTGAGCACCCGTTTTACCCGAGCCGCACTGAAAGCGGCCCGCCCCGCGCGCCGCCACGTGGTGCGCGCTCTGCGTCACCACGCCACGCGCACGCGCGCTTTAGGCGAACAATGGCGCGATGCCCGAGCGGTCGACGGCATTCGCACCTGGTTCAATACGTTCTTCTCGGCGCTGCGCACACGCGGCGGTTCGCGCCGCTTCTCACTGCGCACGCTCCTGCGCAAACCGACACCGCTGCGTCTGAGCGCTACTCAGCGCGCGCCCGTCGCCGTGCCGGCGCAAAGCGCGAGCCGCCGTCCCCGCCGGATGTCGACGAACGGCAGCACGGGCTGGTTTGCGTTCGCCTTTGCGAGTCGCTAAAGCGCCGCTGAACAGCACGCGTCGATAGCCCGCAATGACGCGGCTGCGGACGGTTTAGAGCACACCAGCGCTCAAGCCACGCGCGATGCCGACGCATCGCCCTTTGTCCGCGCCGAACCGCCGAACAATCGACGGCCAATAAAAAACCCCGCGCGGCGCAAGCCGGCGGGGTTTTTTACGCTAAGGACGCGTGCAGCTAGCGTTAATCCGCCAGCGCAGCGACCGGTTCGGTACCGGCAGCTTCCGCGAGTGCCAGAGCCTTGTCGGTGGCTTCCCACGTGAATTCCGGCTCTTCGCGGCCGAAGTGACCATAAGCCGCGCTCTTCTCGTAGATCGGGCGCAGCAGGTCGAGCATCTGGATGATGCCCTTCGGACGCAGATCGAAATGCTCCTGCACGAGGCGCGTGATTGTCGAATCCGAAACGCGGCCCGTGCCGAACGTGTTGACCATGACCGAAGTCGGCTGCGCGACGCCAATGGCGTACGACACCTGAATCAGGCAGCGCGATGCGAGGCCAGCGGCCACGATGTTCTTCGCGACATAACGGCCCGCATAAGCAGCCGAACGGTCGACCTTCGACGGATCCTTGCCCGAGAACGCGCCGCCGCCATGGGGCGCCGCGCCGCCGTACGTATCGACGATGATCTTGCGTCCCGTCAAACCGCAGTCGCCTTGCGGACCGCCGATCACGAAACGGCCGGTCGGGTTCACGAGAAACTTGATGTCGCCCTTGATGAGTTCAGCCGGCAGCGTCGGCTTGATGACTTCTTCGATCACCGCTTCGCGCAGCGTATCGAGATCGATGTCCGGCGAATGCTGCGTGGACAGCACCACGGTGTCGATGGAGTGCGGCTTGCCGTCGACATAGCGCACGGTGACTTGCGACTTCGCGTCCGGACGCAGCCAGGGCAGACGGCCGTCACGGCGCAGATTCGCCTGGCGCTCGACCAGACGATGCGACAGGTGGATCGGCAACGGCATCAATTCAGGCGTTTCTTCGCACGCGTAACCGAACATCAGGCCCTGGTCGCCCGCGCCCTGATCGAGGTTGTTGTCGTGTGCACGGTCCACGCCCTGCGCGATGTCCGGCGACTGCTTGTCGTACGCGACGAGCACCGCGCAACCGCGGTAGTCGATACCGTAGTCGGTGTTGTCGTAGCCGATGCGCTTGATCGTGTTGCGCGCGATCTGGATGTAGTCGACGTTGGCGGTCGTGGTGATTTCGCCAGCGAGCACCACGAGACCCGTGTTGCACAGCGTTTCCGCGGCAACGCGCGAGTATTTGTCCTGCGTCAGGATGGCGTCGAGAATCGCGTCGGAGATCTGGTCCGCGACTTTGTCGGGATGGCCTTCGGAAACGGATTCGGAGGTGAAGAAATAGTCGTTTGCCACGTTGCAGACTCCTGTTTTGTGGTTACGGTTGAGTTTCACGTAGCCAGCTTCGGGAGTCTGAAGCGGCGACGCTTTAGCGGATTACCTTACCGGCAGGCGCATATCACGTGGATCGCGCCGCCCGGCTTCGCCCCGCAAGTTGTCTATTAACTCGGCGAAGCCCTTATTATAGCGACTTCCATTGATTGTCACAGAGTGCCAACGAGTGCGGTATTACGTCCACCTCTCCGCTTTCCTGAACCCCGTCCCGCAAAGCGCCTCCATGGAGGCCACATGCTGAGCCGCCTCGGAGCCCGGCTCGCGATCGGCCTGCTCAAACTTTTCGCGCTGCTGCCGTATGGTCTCATCGCCCGTCTCGGCGACGGACTCGGCTGGCTGCTGTATCAGATTCCCAGCCGGCGCAAGCGCATCGTCCATATCAACCTGAACCTGTGCTTCCCCCAATGGAGCGACGAGCGTCGTGAAGAAGTCGCGCAGAAGCATTTCCGCCACGCAATCCGCAGTTACCTCGAACGCAGCGTGCAGTGGTTCGGCTCCGCCAGAAAGCTCGAGAAGCTGATCCAACTCGACAGCGCGATCGATTTGACCGACCCGAATCTGCCGCCCACGCTTTTTCTCGGCTTTCACTTCGTCGGCATCGAGGCAGGCTCGATCTTCCTCAATTACTCACTCAAGCGCCGTTGCGGCTCGCTTTATCAGCCGATGTCGAATCCGGAACTGGAAGAAGTCGCCAAGGCGGCCCGCGCGCGTTTCGGCGCGGACATGGCAAGCCGCGCCGACAGCGCGCGCATCGTGCTGCGCTGGTTGCGCGAACGCAAGCCGGTCATGCTCGGCGCCGACATGGACTACGGCGCGCGCAATTCAACCTTCGTGCCGTTTTTCGGCGTGCCGACTTGTACGCTGACCGCCGTCGGGCGTCTTTCGAAAGTCGGTCATGCGCAAGTGGTGCCGTTCATCGGCGAAGTGCTGCCTGACTACAAGGGTTATCGCCTGAAGGTGTTCAAGCCGTGGGACAACTATCCGACCGGCGACGACGAAGCGGATGCGCGACGCATGAACGCTTTCCTCGAAGAACAGATTCCGTTGATGCCCGAGCAGTACTACTGGGTCCACAAGCGTTTCAAGACGCGGCCGCCCGGCGTGCCGAGCGTGTATTGAAGTCGGCTGCCCGGCTGGTGAAGCTGGAAGCAACGCGCCGTTCGGCTCACCGACTAGGCTCACCCGTTTGGCTCACTTCTGGGCGCGTCACTTACAATAGCGTGATGAAACTGAAATTCACCAAAATGCACGGCGCGGGCAACGACTTCGTCGTGCTCGACGGCTACACCCAACCGGTCAACCTGACGCCGGCGCAGGTGCGCGCGCTTGCGGACCGGCATTTTGGCGTGGGCGCCGACCAGCTTCTGCTGGTCGAAAAGCCAACGATAGAAGGCGTCGATTTCAGATATCGCATCTTCAATTGCGACGGCGGCGAAGTCGAACATTGCGGCAACGGCGCACGTTGCTTCGTGAAGTTCGTCCGCGACAGCGGCCTCACCAATCAACGCAGCGTGCGCGTGCAGGTGCAGAACGGCACGATCACGCTGACCATGCAGGAAAACGGCGAAGTGCTGGTCGATATGGGCGCGCCGGTGTTCGACCCGGAACGTGTGCCTTTCGCTACTAAAGGTCTCGAAGGGCGCCGGGAAGGCGCGGACACGCTATGGCCGCTCGACGTCAACGGCACCACGCGCTGGATCTCGGTCGTGTCGATGGGCAATCCGCACGCGGTGCAAGTTGTCGACGACGTGGAGCAGTTCCCTGTGCTCGTCGAAGGTCCGGTGATCGAGCGGCACGCACGCTTTCCGCAGCGGGTCAACGCTGGCTTCATGCAGATCGTCGGTCGCAGTGAAATCAAACTGCGCGTGTATGAGCGCGGTGCCGGTGAAACGCTGGCATGCGGCACGGGCGCCTGCGCGGCAGTCGCGGCCGGCATTCGCCGCGGACTGCTCGACGCGCCGGTGCTCGTCCATACGCATGGCGGCAAGCTCACCATCTCATGGGACAGCAAGCAGCAAAACGAGCCTTTGCTGATGGCGGGCCCCGCCACAACCGTTTTTCAGGGCGAGATCGAACTGGCCGATTGAACGCCTCCAGTTCCATCGCGCATGACTGGTGCACAAACTCTTTTGACCGACGCGTCGCATGAAGGCGTCGTCCCGTAGTCCTACAGCCGAAACCATGAACGATCGCGAAGTCGCCGAATACCTGCTCGCCAACCCCGAATTCTTCGCCGAACACGCGGAAATCCTCGCGACCATTCGCCTCGCGAACCCGCACGGCAAAGCCGCGGTGTCGCTGCAGGAGCGGCAAATGGAAATGTTGCGCGACAAGAACAAGCATCTCGAACGCCGGCTTGCCGAACTGCTGCGCTACGGCCACGAAAACGACAGCATCGCCTCGCGCTTCAACCGCTGGACGATCCGCGTCATGTCCGAGCGCGACTCGTACGCGTTGCCGCGCACGATCGCCAACGGCTTGCGTGACATCTTCGACGTGCCGCAGGCCGCGCTGCGGGTTTGGGACGTCGCCGAACCGTACGCCCAAGCGGACTTTGCGCGCCACGTCGGCGAGGAAGTACGCATTTTTGCGAACAGCCTGACCGCACCCTATTGCGGCGCGAACACGGGTTTCGAGGCGGCGCAATGGCTGGTGCCTGCGACCGGCGCACCGGGCGCACAGGCCGCGGCCGACGAAAACACGTCGGGCGGCGCCGCGCCCGAGTCCGCGCATGCGACGGAGTCGATTGCACTTCTCGCGCTGCGCGATCCGGAGGGCAAGGAAGAAGCGTCGGCTTTCGGCCTGCTGGTAATGGGCTCGGCGGATGCGCGGCGCTTCCACGAAGGCATGGCGACCGACTTCCTCACGCAGATCGGCGGGCTCGCGAGCGCGGCGCTCAGCCGTCTGCTGCCGCGCTGATTCAGCGAGCGCCACGCGTCAACCGCCGGTTAAAAAGCCAACGTGACCGAAGCCGATCCCATCGCCGCCTATCTGTCGAATCTCGAACATGAGCGGCGGCTGTCGGCGCATACCTTGCGCGGCTACACGCACGAACTCGAAGAACTCCGGCTGCTGGCCAAGGGCCGGCCGCTGGAAAGCCTTACCGCCGTCGACATTCGCGGCGCCGTTTCGCGCGCCCATGCGGGCGGACTGACGGCGCGCTCGATCAGTCACCGCCTGTCCGCCTGGCGCGCGTTTTACCGCTGGCTCGCCGGCCGCGTCGATCTGCCTGCCAATCCGGTCGCCACCGTGCGCGCGCCGAAGCAGGCCAAGACGCTCCCCAAGGCACTGTCCGTCGACGACGCCACCCGCCTGATGGAAAGCCCGCCCGCCGCATCGGCAGAAGGTTTGCGCGATCACGCCATGCTCGAGTTGTTCTACTCGTCGGGGCTGCGTCTCGCCGAACTTGTCGGTCTGGACGCCCGTTTCGCCGACGCCGACGGTTATCGCTCGGCCGGCTGGCTCAAGCTCGATTCCGCCGAAGTCGAAGTGCTCGGCAAGGGCAACCGGCGGCGCATCGTGCCAGTCGGCAGCAAGGCGCTCGACGCGCTCAACGCGTGGCTGGCAGTGCGCGACCAGATGGTCAAGCACGACCCGCATCCGCTTTTTCTGTCGGCGCGCGGCAACCGGCTGTCACCGAACGTGGTGCGCGAGCGCGTAAAGCGCGCGGCCCTCGTGGCCGGCATTCCCGCCAATGTGCATCCGCACGTGCTGCGGCATTCGTTTGCCACGCACGTGCTGCAGTCGAGCGGCGACCTGCGCGCCGTGCAGGAATTGCTCGGGCACGCGAGCATCACGGCGACGCAGGTCTACACCGGGCTCGACTTCCAGCATCTCGCGCACGTCTACGATCAGGCGCATCCGCGCGCCAAAAAACGCGACTGACGCCGCTTTGCGGCTTTTCGGTCTCCGCCTTCGCTTTATCTGTCGCGCGTGCGCAGCAAGCCGCGCGGCCCTTTGCTCTCGCTGACATCCTGATGAATATCGTTACGCTCAAACCGTCGAAAGATAAATCGCTGCTGCGCCGCCATCCGTGGGTCTACGCGAACGCGATCGACCGGATCGACGGAAATCCCGCGCCGGGCGCGACCGTGCTGGTTCGCGCGCACGACGGCCGGTTTCTCGCGCGCGCCGCGTACAGCCCGCACTCGCAGATCCGCGCCCGCGTGTGGAGCTTCGACGAAAGCGAGCCGATCGATCATGCGTTCTTCAAGCGCCGCGTGCAGCGCGCGCTGGCGCACCGCCGAACGATGGTTCACGACACCGGCGCAGTGCGGCTCGTTTTCGGCGAAGCGGACGGCCTGCCGGGACTGATCGTCGATCACTACGTCGCCGAAGACGAAGGCCAGCGCAGCCAGCTCGTGTGCCAGTTCATGGCGGCCGGCGTGGAGGCGTGGAAGGAGGCGATCGTTGCGGCGCTGGTCGACGCGACGGGCTGTCCGAACGTCTACGAGCGTTCGGACGTGTCGATTCGTCAGAAGGAAGGGCTCGAACAGACGACCGGCGTGCTGGCGGGCGAGCCGCCCTCGGACACGCTGATCGCGAGCGAGAACGGCGTGCGCTATCACGTCGACGTGCGCAATGGCCATAAAACCGGCTTTTACGTCGATCAGCGCGACAACCGCCTGCTCGTGCAGCAGCTCGCGCAGGATCGCGACGTGTTGAACTGCTTCTGCTACACGGGCGGTTTTTCGCTGGCGGCGCTGAAAGGCGGCGCGAAGCGCGTGGTCTCGATCGATTCGTCCGGCGAAGCGTTGGCGCTCGCTCAGCAGAACGTGGCGGCAAACGGTTTCGACGCCGAACGCGCGACTTGGCTCGACGCCGACGCGTTCAAAACGCTGCGCCGCCTCTACGACGAAGGCGAGCGCTTCGATCTGATCGTGCTCGATCCGCCGAAATTCGCGCCTTCGCGTGAACACGTGGACCGCGCGTCGCGCGCTTACAAGGACATCAACCTGACCGGCCTCAAACTGCTGCGCCCGGGCGGGCTGCTGTTCACCTACTCGTGCTCCGGCGCGATCGATTCCGAGTTGTTCCAGAAGATCGTGTCGAGCGCCGCCGCCGATGCACGCGTCGACGCGCGCATCCTCAAGCGCCTCGGCGCCGGGGTGGATCATCCGTTGCTCACAGCATTCCCGGAAGGTGAATACCTGAAAGGCCTGCTGTTGCAAATCGCCTGATCGCCTATAGATTCAGGGTTATTTCGCGCTGGGGCGTGCGCGGCGAGGGCTTTCAATCCCGCCTGCCAGCGCCGGCTTGACAGATATGTTTCAATAACCGGCTAGACGGGCCGCGCGCCGCGAGGCTGCCGCGCCCGCTTATGCATACGCATCGTTTCACGACCATATAGGCGAACAACATGATCCCAGTCACTATCCTGACCGGCTTTCTCGGCAGCGGCAAAACCACCCTGCTCAAGCGCATCCTGAATGAAAAGCACGGCATGAAGATCGCCGTGATCGAGAACGAGTTCGGCGAAGAAAACATCGACAACGAAATTCTCGTGCAGGACACGAGCGAGCAGATCATCCAGATGAGCAACGGCTGCATCTGCTGCACGATCCGCGGCGACCTGTCTCGGGTGCTCAGCGACCTGGCCGCGCAAAAGCAGTCGGGCAAGCTGGATTTCGACCGCGTGGTTATCGAAACGACCGGCCTTGCGAATCCCGGCCCCGTTGCGCAGACTTTCTTCATGGACGATCAGATCGCCAGCGAATTCCTGCTCGACGCGATCATTACGCTGGTCGACGCCAAGCACGCGAACCATCAGCTGGACGAGCACGAAGTCGTGCAACGCCAGGTCGGTTTCGCCGACCGCCTGTTCATCACCAAAGCCGATCTCGTCGACGAGCAGCACCTGGCCGATCTGCGCCACCGTCTGCTGCACATGAATCCGAAGGCCGCGATCAAGGTCGTCAATTTCGGCGAAGCGGACATCAAGGAGATCTTCGACCTGCGCGGTTTCAACCTGAATTCGAAGCTCGAGATCGATCCGGACTTCCTCGTTGAAGACGAACACGCGCATAGCCATGCGCACGCGCACGACGAGCACGGCCATACGCACGCTCATGGCGACGATCATGCGAACTGCGATCACGACCATGGCCATTGCGATCACGAAGGCCATGATCACGCGCACCATCATCACGCGCATCACGACGACAAAATCAAGTCGTTCGTGTACCGCAACGACCGTCCGTTCGATCCGAACAAGCTGGAAGACTTCCTCGGCGGCATTCTGCAGATTTACGGCGAACGGCTGCTGCGCTACAAGGGCGTGCTGTACATGAAGGGCGTGGATCGCAAAGTCGTCTTCCAGGGCGTGCATCAGATGATGGGCAGCGATCTCGCGGCGAAATGGCAGCCGGTCGAGAAGAAGACCAACAAGATGGTGTTTATCGGTATCGAATTGCCGCAAGACCTGATTACAGACGGTTTGGACGCCTGTCTCGCCTGAACGACGTTGTCGGCATTCAGGCAATAGTCAGCAGAAAAAGCATGACGCGGCGGCGCAATTGCCGCCGTGAAATGTGCGCTGGCGCACACGTGTGAAAAGCGCGTGAAAACCCTGCTGTATTAATGCGTGCACGACCATCGCTTTTTGACCGTTCGCGCGTTATATTTTCGGGATACCGGTGCGCCGCAGAGGGATTTCCACCAGTTGCGGTGCCGGATTGTGATTCAGTTACAATACGTGCCCACTGGAGAATGAGAACGATTTGCCCGGTCAGTGCGCGGTCAGTGAATAGTGCGCGCCGGGCCTGAAGCGGCGCCGGAAAATCTAATCCGGGGAACACGCCGACAGTGCCCGCCGCCGCCTGACAAGGTTGGTGCCCGGGAGCAATACCTCAGGAGCATTTGAGAATCGGTTTCCAGAGGAGTTCGGCCCCGCATTGGCGTTACGACGCCCGAGTTGGGCGAGAGACGCTCCGGCGTCACGACCGCCCATCGTCCGTGTCCGCCCTGCGCTCCGCGTCCCAGGCGCCTTGCGGGCAATACGAAAGTGCGGGCACTATGCAGAGTTTTGCCTCACATTGAAGAAGTAAGCCAGATGACGACGAAACGACTCTTGACCGAAGCCGAAATCCTGAAGATGAGCGACAAGGATTACATGAATGAGGATCAGCTCGCTTTCTTCAAGAACAAGCTCGAACAGCTGCAGGCGGACATTCTCCGCAATGCCGGCCAGACGACCGAGAACTTGCGCGAGACCGTGATCGTGCCGGACCCGGCCGACCGCGCAACGATCGAGGAAGAGCACGCTCTCGAACTGCGCACGCGCGACCGCGAGCGCAAGCTGCTGAAGAAGGTGCAGCAGTCGATCGCGCGCATCGACTCTGGCGACTACGGCTGGTGCGAAGAAACCGGTGAGCCGATCGGCATTCCGCGTCTGCTCGCGCGACCCACGGCTACGCTGTCGCTCGAGGCGCAGGAGCGCCGCGAACTGCGCCAGAAGCTGTTCGGCGACTGAACGCCGGCGGCGCGGCTTCGGCGCCGCGCCAACAAACGCTGCTTCGTCGAGAGGCGCACGGTGATCCGTGCGCCTTTTTTCTTTTGCGCGCGAATCTCGCACATCACGCGGGCACGTCATCCTGCGAAGTCACGTTTTTTGTCTTATGCCGTTTGCCGGCTCTTGATATGACAGCGCAAGCCCTAAAATAAACCGGACATGCGCTGTACGAGCGCGCCGACCGCCAGCACTACAGGCGTCGCGCGCCGTCCGCTTCCAGGATTCATGCGGTGGCGCATCCCGCCGCCGCGTCCTACCCGCTTTGCAAAGAGGAACGCATATGGAGCAATTTCACGGCACGACGATCGTCTCCGTGCGCCGCGGCGACAAGGTCGCGCTCGGCGGCGACGGCCAGGTGACGCTTGGCAACATCGTCATGAAGGGCGGTGCGAAGAAGGTCCGGCGCATTTATAACGGCAAGGTGCTGGTCGGCTTCGCAGGCGGCACGGCCGACGCATTTTCGCTGCTCGACCGCTTCGAAGCGAAGCTCGAAAAGCATCAGGGCAACCTCACGCGAGCCGCAGTGGAGCTCGCAAAAGACTGGCGCACCGACCGCATGCTGCGTCGTCTCGAAGCCATGCTGATTACGGCGGACGCGACCACCACGCTCGTCATCACCGGTAACGGCGACGTGCTGGATCCCGAAGGCGGCATCTGCGCGATCGGTTCGGGCGGCGCATATGCGCAAGCCGCCGCCAAAGCCCTCGCCGACAACACCGAGTTGTCGCCTCGCGAGATCGTGGAAAAGTCGCTGGAGATAGCCGGCGACATGTGCATCTACACGAACCATAACCGCGTCATCGAGACGATCGAGTAAGGACCCACGATGAGCACCATGACCCCTGCCGAGATCGTCTCGGAACTCGACAAACATATCATCGGCCAAGGCCGCGCGAAAAAAGCGGTGGCCGTAGCGCTGCGCAACCGGTGGCGCCGTCAGCAGGTGGAAGACCCGCTGCGTCAGGAAATCACGCCGAAAAACATTCTGATGATTGGACCGACCGGCGTCGGCAAGACTGAGATTGCGCGGCGGCTGGCCAAGCTTGCGGATGCGCCGTTCATCAAGATCGAAGCCACCAAATTCACCGAAGTGGGCTACGTGGGCCGCGACGTCGACAGCATCGTGCGCGATCTGATCGAGATATCGGTCAAGCAGACTCGCGAATCGGAAATGCGCAAGGTGCGAACCAAGGCTGAAGACCAGGCCGAAGACCGCATTCTCGACATCCTTCTGCCGAGCGCGCGTCCGGTTGGCTTCGGCTCCAGTTCGAGCGCCACTGATACCGCCGACGAAGGCGGCACCACTCGTCAGACGTTCCGCAAGCGCCTACGCGAAGGACTGCTCGACGACAAGGAGATCGAACTCGACGTCGAACAGCCGCAAGTCGGCATGGACATCATGGGGCCGCCGGGAATGGAAGACATGACCGAGCAGATCCGTTCGATGTTCGCCAACATCGGCGGAGGCAAAAAAACGCGCCGCAAGATGAAGGTGAAGGAAGCGCTGAAGGTCCTCACCGACGAAGAAGCCGGCAAGATGCTGAACGACGAAGAGGTGAAAACCAAGGCGGTTCAGAACGTCGAGCAGAACGGCATCGTGTTTCTCGACGAAATCGACAAGATCGCGTCGCGCAATGAGGCAGGCGGCGGCGAAGTGTCCCGCCAAGGCGTGCAGCGCGATTTGCTGCCGCTCGTGGAAGGCACCACCATCAACACCAAGTACGGCATGGTGAAGACGGATCATATTCTGTTCATCGCGAGCGGCGCGTTCCATCTGGCGAAGCCGAGCGATCTGATTCCCGAACTGCAAGGGCGCTTTCCGATTCGCGTGGAACTGGATTCGTTGTCCGTGAAGGACTTCGAGTCGATCCTGGTGTCGACGGACGCGAGCCTCGTCAAGCAATATCAGGCACTGCTCGCCACAGAAGACGTGCACCTCGAATTCGCCGACGACGGCATTCGCCGCCTCGCCGAAATCGCTTATTCGGTGAACGAAAAGACCGAGAATATCGGCGCACGCCGTCTATATACGGTTATCGAAAAGCTGCTCGAAGAAGTGTCGTTCTCCGCCGGCAATCACTCCGGCCACACGGTGCAAATCGACGCGGCCTATGTGGATCGCGCGCTGAACGAAGTTGCCGAAGACGAAGACCTGTCGCGTTACGTGCTGTGATGTAGTGACGTAGTCACATGAAGCGTTGAACGAACGCAAAAACGGGCTGCCTGTAAAAAGGCAGCCCGTTTTCTTTTACACAATATCAGCGATAAAGCCGCGCTTACTGCTTGACTGGCCGCTTCGCGAGTTTGCGCTGCAACGTCCGCCGATGCATGTTCAAAGCGCGCGCGGTGGCCGAGATATTGCCGCCATGCTCGGCGAGCACGCGTTGAATATGCTCCCACTCGAGCCGCGCGACAGACAACGGCGTGGGGTGCTCGATCGCCTCTTCCGCCTGCAACGCGCTGGCCTCGCTTTGCAGCGCCGACAGAATCGTTTCGACGTTGGCAGGCTTTGCCAGATAGTTATCCGCGCCGTCTTTCACAGCTTGCACCGCGGTGGCGATGCTTGCATAACCGGTCAGCACCAGCATGCGAGCGTCGGGCTGCAAATCGCGTAGCGGTGCGACAAGCGTGAGGCCGGAGTCGTTGCCGAGGTGCAGGTCCACCGTGATCTGACTGAATTTTTGCTGGTTCGCCAGCTTGATCGCTTCGTCCGCGTTGTGCGCTTCGCTCACGGTGTACCCGCGACGCGTCAGGCCACGTGCGAGGATGCCGGAGAACACCTCGTCGTCGTCGATCACCAGAAAATTCATTTCGCTCATGCCTGTTTCTCCGTGTTGGATGGTGCGGCGCCTTGACGGCCCGTGCCGGATATTTTTCGCTCGGTGAGCGGCAACCGCAAAACCGCGCGCGTGCCACGCGGCTTGATCGAGCTGACGTCGGTCAATTCGATCGAGCCTTTTAGGCGCGCCGCCGCCGAAAAAGCCAGATACAAGCCGACACCGTGGCCGCCCTGCGTGCTCTCGACCGGCACCGCGCCGAGCGAGCCGCGCAGCGCGGCTGGAATGCCGGCGCCGGCGTCGCATACTTCGAATTCGACCTGATCGCCGCGCGCCGTCAACGCGCACGACAGGGTCACGTGATCGCGGCTCGCACGCGCGGCGTTGTCGAGCAAAATCGTCAGAATCTGGCTGACGGCAACCGTGTCGTCGAGACTGACATCGGCGGGCGGCGTGCCGATCCGCTCGAACTTCACATGTGGATGACGCAAGCGCCACTGCTCGGCAAACGACTCGAGCCATTCGTCGACAGGCTGACGGTTCGTCGCGGTCGTTGCGCGGCTGCGCAACCTGGCAAGCGCCGACGTGCACAAACCCATTTGCTGTTCGAGCAATTCGAGATCGGCCTTGTACGGCGCGAGCCCTTTATCGGTTCGCGCCGCGTCGCGCAGTTCTTCGGACAGCATCGCAATTGTAGACAGAGGCGTGCCGATTTCGTGAGCGACGGTAGCGGCCTGCACGCCAAGCGCGACCGCGCGTTCGTCGTGAAGCAAGCGCTGCTGCGCTTCTCCGAGCGCTGCGTCACGTAGCCGCAGGGCTCGCGACATGCGCGCGACGAACCATGCAATCAGACCGACGCTCACCATGAAGTTGACCCACATGCCGGCGCGATAGTAGTCGAACAGGTTCGCGGGGTTGTCGAGATTCAACGGCACTGAGTCGAAGCCGAGCACCGCGTAACAGGCCACGGCGAATGCGGCGAGCCACGCCATCAGTTGCCACGGCAGAACAGCGGCGGCGATGGCGAGCGACGGCAGGTACAGCGAAACAAACGGATTGGTCGTGCCGCCAGATAAAAACAGCAACGCGGACAACGCGCCGAGATCGACCCAGATCTGACCGAACAGCTCCATGTTCGACTCGGGGCGCTGCTGCGCGACACGCCACCAAGTGAGTCCGTTGAAGAGCACTTCGAGTGAGATGACCAGCAGCATGGCCGGCAACGGCAAATGCACGCCGATAAATATCTGCACGAACGCGATTGTCAGTAACTGACCGATGATCGCGAGGCTGCGCAGCCAGAACAAATGGCCCAGATTGACCCGACCCGTGTTGGTTATACGATGCATGACTTCAGTTTACCTGTTCGGACGCTTCCGAATCATCTCGCTGCTGCACGGCGATACCATAGCTTTCCTTGTTAGCGCGCGGAGCCGGTCGTTCGGCAGCCAATTATCCATGGTCACCTCGGACATGTCGTCAGCTTTCCTTAGCTTCATGCGGCAAGCCGCCGCAGCCCGAAAGAACGGCGCTGCGGAATCCGAAGCGCAATGGCTCGACGCCGCGGCGCAACTCCACTCTCTCGACAACGCGTCGCTCGCCTCGCACATCCACGCTTTGATCGAGCAGCAAAGCCACGACGACGCAATCGAACTGGCCGCCATTATTGCGCAACTCGAAGCGAGCAACGCCGACGCGCATTTTCGTCTCGGCTACGCATTGCAAATGGCGAACCGTCACGACGAAGCGATCGCTCCATATCGCCGCGCGCTCGCACTGAACCCCTCATTGCCGTCGCTCCGCTGCAATCTCGCCGGCGCGCTTGCGGTCACACGCGGCGAGCTGAGCGAACAGATTCAGCTGCTCGAAGATACGCTCCAGGATCAACCCGACGACGGCAACAGCTGGACCAACCTGTCGAACGCTTATCGCAACAATATGGATGTATCTCGCGCGCTTGAAGCGGGCGCGCGAGCCGTCCAGTGCGCACCGCTTAGTCCCCTCGCCCACAACAACTATGCGCTGGCACTACGTGAAGCGCAACGCTGGGCCGAGGCGGCACAAGCCTCGCAAACCGCTTGCGCGCTCGCGCCCACTGACGCCAGCATGCGTTCGAACCTCGCGATGCTGCAACTCATGAGCGGCGATTACGCGAACGGCTGGCAGTCGCATGAAGCGCGCTGGAGCGGTTCGTCCGAACTGCGCGGCAATCGTCCTGCTTTGTCCGCGCCCACCTGGCGCGGCGAGCCGCTTGCGGGCAAAACGCTGCTAGTGTGGGGCGAGCAAGGCATGGGCGATGTGTTGCAGTTCAGCCGCTACATTCCGATGCTGGCCGAGCATGTGCATCGCGCAGGCGGCCGCCTCGCATGGAATTCGTTTCCGCAAATGGGCGCCTTGCTCGTCCGCAGTCTCGGCGGGCATGTCGACCACTACTCCGCGGGCGGCGGCGTCGAATCGCTGCCGCCTTTCGACTTCGAGATTCCATTGATGAGCCTGCCGTTGATCTTCGGCACGCGCGAGGCGACCATTCCCACCACCACGCCTTACCTGTATGCGGACCCCGCTGCTGTGCAGCGCTGGCAGCAACGGCTTGCCGGCGACTCGAGGCTCAGGGTAGGACTCACGTGGACCGGCAGCCAGGGTCATCAGCGCAATCCGTTCCGGCGGGTGGGCTGGGAACGCTATGCGACGCACTTCGGCCGCATTCAGAACGTAGCGTTCTATTCGCTGCAACCCGGTGCAGTTGCGGATGTCGGCGCGGCCAACGCCGCAGGCCTGCCGCTCGCCGACTACACCGCCGAATTTTCGACTTTCGACGACACAGCCGCCTTTGTCGGCGGGCTCGATCTTGTTATCAGCGTTTGCACGTCAGTTGCGCATCTGAGCGGCGCGCTCGGACAGCGCACATGGGTGCTGCTCGACGTCAATCCGCACTGGGTCTGGCTGACCGGTCGCCGCGACAGTCCGTGGTATCCCGACGCGACGCTGTACCGGCAGGAAGAATTCGGCAACTGGGATCCGGTGCTCCAGGCGGTAACCCGCGACCTCAATGCGCTCGCTGCCCGGCACCGCGCGGCCTGACGGGCCGCTGAAGCCAGCCGCGGCTTCGCCCGCAGCCCGGCGACGGTCACGGCGCCTGTCACGGCAGCGTCACGGCGGATTGGCACCAGGCTCGGCTTGGGCCGCTTTCGCAATCTCCGCTACGAGACATTCCGGGCAAAGGCAACGGCCGGCCGGGTCCAGCCGGTCGCGCGGCAGTGCGGGCATTTCGCGGCACCAGCAGTCGAAAGGCTCTGCATGCATCGCGCAGTCGAACGCGTTACCGCAGCGCGGGCAACGCGCGCTGCCTTGCGGGCGGGTAGCAGATGGTTTCATGGCAGACAGATGGCCTCGCGAAGCATCGACGAGCCAATAATGCCACGGCCGGCGTCCGGCCGTGAGTCGTCCATTCGGCTAGTTCACAGGTGCGCGCGAGGCGCGGTACGCTTGGTCGTCGGCTGGCGCTGCAAACACCGCTCGCGCCGCGCGCAGACACCGGCTGCGTGCCGCGAGCGCGCGTGTCGAAAACCCTGTTGCAGCGCGCCAGTCCTGTACAATTCGCCGTGTTTTAACTGTTCCGTGCCCGAGCCTGCCGCCATGTCCGAGCTTCCCGACCTTTCGCAGATTGCGCCCACCCTGAAGGCTGAAATCCTGGCCGAGGCGCTGCCTTACATTCGCCAGTATCACGGTAAGACCGTGGTCATCAAATACGGCGGCAACGCCATGACGGAGGAGCGGCTGAAGCAGGGATTCGCGCGCGACGTCATTTTGCTGAAGCTGGTCGGCATCAATCCGGTCATCGTGCACGGCGGCGGTCCGCAAATCGACCAGGCGCTGAAGAAAGTCGGCAAGCAGGGCACGTTCATTCAAGGCATGCGCGTCACCGACGAAGAGACGATGGAAGTCGTCGAATGGGTGCTCGGCGGCGAAGTGCAGCAGGACATCGTTACGCTGATCAACCACTTCGGCGGTCACGCGGTCGGTCTGACCGGCAAGGACGGCGGCCTGATCCACGCGCGCAAGATGCTGATGCCCGACCGTGACAATCCCGGTCAGTACGTCGACATAGGCCAGGTGGGCGAAGTCGAAGCCATCAACCCTGCGGTTGTAAAGGCGCTGCAGGACGACGCATTCATTCCGGTGATCTCGCCAATTGGTTTCGGCGAAGACGGCCTGTCGTACAACATCAACGCCGACCTCGTCGCGGGCAAACTGGCGGTCGTGCTGAACGCCGAAAAGCTCGTGATGATGACGAACATCCCCGGCGTGATGGACAAAGAAGGCAATCTGCTCACCGACCTGTCAGCGCGCGAAATCGACGGCCTGTTTGCCGACGGCACGATTTCCGGCGGCATGCTGCCGAAAATCTCGTCGGCGCTTGACGCGGCCAAGAGCGGCGTGCGCTCGGTGCATATTATCGACGGGCGTATCGAGCATTCGGTGCTGCTGGAAATTCTCACCGAGCAGCCGTTCGGCACAATGATCCGCTCGCATTGATTGCTGTCCCCCGCCCAGCACATAAGGCACGCCAAACCGGCGCGCCTTATGTGCACTGCGGCAACAATCCGGCAACGTACGGCCGCCGCGCGCAGCAACTGCGCCGGCCTGAACGGCCCTCCTGACCATGCGCACTCCAACTTCCCGACGCCGCCGTCCGCATATCGCAGGCGGCCGTCCGGTCTGGCTGTTCGATCTCGACAACACGCTGCACCATGCGTCGCACGCCATCTTCCCTGCAATCAATCAGGCGATGACGCAGTACATCATCGACGCGCTCCAGGTAGAGCTCGACGAAGCCAACCGTCTGCGCACCGGCTACACGGAGCGCTACGGCGCTGCGCTGCTGGGTCTCACGCGCCATCATCCACTCGACGCAAGCGACTTCCTGAAGGTCGTGCACACGTTCCCCGATCTCGGCTCTATGGTCCGGCACGAGCGCGGCGTGGCGCGTCTCGTTGCGGCGCTGCCGGGCCGCAAGATCGTGCTGACCAATGCGCCCGAAGCGTACGCGCGTGCGGTGCTGGCGCAACTTCGTATCGAGCGTCTGTTCGAGCAGGTAATCGCCATCGAGCACATGCGCGACCGGCGCCGCTGGCGCGCAAAACCCGACCACGCGATGTTGCGCAAGGCCATGCGCGACGCTCATGTGTCGCTGAAAGACGTGATCCTCGTCGAAGACACGCGTTCGCACCTGAAGAACTACCGGCGCCTCGGCATCCGCACCGTATGGATCACCGGCCATCTCCCGCGTAAGCCTCATGCGGACGGCGTGCCCACGCGGCTACCGGGTACAGGCCGGCCGCACTATGTCGATCGCAGCATTCGTTCGTTAAAATCGCTACGACTGAGCACCCGCTCGGTTCGAGTGAAGCGCCAGCAGACGGGACGACAGCCATGCAGCCGATCGACAAGCCTGACGAAGCCCTAGCCGAACACGAACCCGCCGCGCCCGCTGCACCGCGCGGGCAGCGCCTGAAGCCGGGCGAGCGCCGCGTGCATATTCTCCAGACGCTCGCCTCCATGCTTGAGGCGCCGAAGAGCGAAAAAATCACCACGGCTGCGCTTGCGGCGCGGCTCGGCGTGTCCGAAGCCGCGCTTTATCGGCACTTTGCCAGCAAGGCGCAAATGTTCGAAGGGCTAATCGAGTTCATCGAGCAGACCATCTTCGGATTGATCAATCAGATTGTCGACAGGGAAGAGAGCGGTGTGCTGCAGGCGCGCGCAATCGCATTGATGCTGCTGAATTTCTCCGCGAAAAATCCTGGCATGACCCGGGTACTCACATGCGAGGCGCTGGTCGGCGAACATGAGCGGCTGACCGTGCGCGTCAATCAGATGCTCGAGCGCGTGGAAGCTTCGTTGAAGCAATGTCTGCGCTTAGCCGCGACGAACGCCGGTGCAGCCGCTCAAGACGCGCCGCCGCCGGTGCCCGTCCCGGCCGACTACGATCCGGCCGTGAGGGCAAGCCTGCTGCTCAGCTATATCATCGGCCGCTGGCACCGGTTCGTTCGCAGCGGCTTCGTGCGTATGCCGGCCGCCGACGCGGATTCCCAGTTGCGAGTGATCCTTCAGTAGTCCGCTGAAGAAGGCGCGCCACGGGGTGTCAGACGCTGCCGCGCGAGATTTTCCGCTATACTTTGCGCCTGATCGCGGCCCTGATTGTCTCCGGAAATCGCTTCCCAGCTTCTAATGCCGCGCTTCAGAACACGTCTAATACGTGTGTGAATTCCTGTTGTGAAAACCTAGTACGCGCCGATTTGCTGACTCGATTGCGGGCGCGCGAACCAGTGGAAGTTTCCGCGGTTCACTATAAATGCGGCTAAAGAGGTCGTCAGCCGCGCACAAGTCTTTCTCCTCCGTGCTTTGCCGACGCCGTCTAGCCGCCCTGTCTTTGTCAAATGGCGGAATGAATGGAATCGATCGGTATCGTCGCTCCACAAAAAATGCATTTCACCGAGCCGTTGCGTCTGCAAAACGGCAGCTCGCTCGCCAGCTACGACCTGATGGTCGAGACCTATGGCACGCTCAACGCTGCGCGCAGCAATGCGGTACTCGTGTGTCACGCGCTGAACGCGTCGCATCACGTCGCGGGCGTCTATGCGGACAATCCGAAGGACATCGGCTGGTGGGACAACATGGTCGGCCCCGGCAAGCCGCTCGACACCAATAAGTTCTTCGTGATCGGCGTGAACAATCTCGGCTCGTGCTTCGGCTCGACGGGTCCCATGAGCATCGATCCTGCAACCGGCAATCCGTACGGCGCGACGTTCCCCGTGGTCACGGTGGAAGACTGGGTCAACGCCCAGGCGCGCGTCGCGGATCAGTTCGGCATTACACGCTTTGCCGCTGTGATGGGCGGCAGCTTGGGCGGCATGCAGGCGCTCGCGTGGAGCATGATGTATCCGGAGCGGGTTGGGCATTGCATCGTGGTGGCGTCGACGCCCAAGTTGTCGGCGCAAAACATCGCGTTCAACGAGGTGGCGCGCTCGGCGATCCTGTCGGACCCGGACTTCCACGGCGGCAACTACTACGCGCATAACGTGAAGCCGAAACGCGGCCTGCGTGTCGCACGAATGATCGGCCACATCACGTATCTGTCGGACGACGACATGGCCGAGAAATTCGGCCGGTCGCTGCGCCGCGCCGAGGGCGCGCTCGACGCATACAACTTTAATTTCGACGTTGAGTTCGAGGTGGAGTCGTATCTGCGCTATCAGGGCGACAAGTTCGCCGACTACTTCGACGCGAACACCTATCTACTGATCACGCGCGCGCTCGATTACTTCGATCCGGCCAAAGCCTTCGAAGGAGATCTGACAGCGGCCGTTGCCCATACAACGGCGAAGTATCTGATCGCGAGCTTCACAACCGACTGGCGTTTCGCGCCGGCCCGTTCACGCGAACTCGTGAAGGCGCTGCTCGATCACAAGCGCACCGTCACCTACGCGGAAATCGACGCGCCGCACGGTCACGACGCCTTCCTGCTCGACGACGCGCGCTATCACAACCTGATGCGCGCCTACTACGAACGCATTGCGAACGAGGTGAACGCATGAACCAGCGAGCTCTGGACTATCTGGCGCTGCGCCCGGACTTTCGCGCGATCGCCCGCTGGGTCGAACCGCGCGCCACGGTGCTGGATCTCGGCTGCGGCGACGGCTCGCTGTTGTCGCTGCTCACCGAGGAACTGGACGTGCAAGGCTACGGCATCGAGATCAACGACGCCGGCGTGCTGGCCGCGACGCAAAACGGCGTCAACGTGATTCAGCAGAATCTGGAAGACGGCCTGCGCCTCTTCGAAGACGGCAGCTTCGACTTCGCGGTTCTATCGCAGACACTGCAAACCATTCATCAGACCGCCGCGATTTTGCGCGAGACCGTGCGGGTCGGCCGTGAATGTATCGTGTCGTTCCCGAACTTCGGCTACTGGGCGCACCGTCTTTCCGTGCTGCAGGGACGCATGCCGGTGTCGAAGTCACTGCCTTATCAATGGCACAACACGCCTAACGTGCGGGTGCTGACCATCAAGGACTTCGAGGCGCTCGCGCCCGAAGTGGGCATCGAAATTCTGGACCGTGTGGTGCTGCACGACGGTCAGACGGTGCGATGGGGGGTGAACTGGCGTGGTAGTCTTGCGGTCTATCGCGTCAAGAAAAGCTAACGCAAGTTATCCACATGTCGAACCCGCCGCACGAGGCGCCTGCACTTACCGCTCACGAAGAACATCCCGGCTGGCGCGCGTTTTTTAATACGCGCATGCTGATCTGCGTCTTTCTCGGCTTTACGTCGGGATTGCCGCTGTTCACGCTCGTCTA